>Ga0207684_10000041_pt1 | contig 262530 bp, 270 predicted proteins | sample KBSK5501metaG_FD_184342 | JGI IMG/M metagenome (GOLD analysis project Ga0207684, IMG submission 184342) | Corn, switchgrass and miscanthus rhizosphere microbial communities from Kellogg Biological Station, Michigan, USA - KBS K5-50-1 metaG... | ecosystem: Host-associated > Plants > Roots >... | reverse complement strand
ACACGCCGCGGGTGAACGGCAAGGTCGAGCGACTCATCGGCACGCTGCTGCAGGAGGTCGTCTACGCCCGCGCCTACACCAGCGACGCCGCACGCGAGCGTGCGCTGCGCCGCTTCGACGAGCACTACCATCACCGCCGTCGCCACGGCGCGCTCGGAGGGCTCGTTCCGATGCAGCGACTCGCTCAGGATCTCGTCAACAACGTGTCCGGGCAGGTCAGCTAGCGCCTGACCTAACCTAGATCGCGAGCGCGAGCGCGATCTGCGCGGCGACGCGCGCGTTCGCGCGCAGCAGCGACAGATTCGCCGCGAGGCTGCGCCCACCGGTGGCGTCGCTGAGCTGTCCGAGCAGGAACGGCGTGAGCGCCGCGCCGCGGACGCCTTGCCGCTCCGCGGCCTGCAGCGCGCGCGCGACCTCGGCTTCGGCCTCGCGTCGATCGAGCGCGTCGTCCGCCGCGATCGGAACGGCGATGACGATCCCGGCGCCACGGGCGAGCTGCTCGCGCGCGACGCGCGCCGCCGCGAGCGCGTCGTCGACGCGATGCTCGAGCCGCAGTCCGCTGGAGCGGACGTAGAACGCGGGCAGCTCAGCGGTGCCGTAGCCCACGACGGGCACGCCGAGCGTCTCGAGCCGTTCGAGCGTGAGCGCGAGATCGAGCACCAGCTTCGCGCCCGCGCACACGACGCACACCGGATTGCGCGCGATCGCCTCGAGGTCCGCGGACTCGTCGAAGGAGCGTTCGCCGCCGCGATGCACACCGCCGATCCCGCCGGTCGCCATCACCGGGATGCCGGCGCGCGCCGCGATCTCCACCGTCGCGGCGACGGTCGTCGCGCCGAGGCCGCGACGCGCCAGCACCGGCGCGAGGTCGCGAAGCGACACCTTCGCGACCGCCGGGTCCTCCGCCAGTCGCACCAGCAGCGCGTCGTCCGCGCCGACGATCGCCTGGCCGTCCGCGATCGCGATCGTCGCCGGCGTGGAGCCGAGGCCGCGCACCTCTTCCTCGAGCGCGCGCGCCGCCGCGAGGTTCTGCGGTCGCGGGAGGCCGTGGGCGATGACAGTGGATTCCAGCGCGACGACAGCGCGGCGCGCCGCGAGCGCCGCAGCCACCTCAGGGTGGACCGCGAGCTTCACCTAGGCGCGGCCGCGGGCGTGCCCGGTCTCGCCGCTTTCGCCGGCGAGGAGCTCGATGGCGTGGGGGAGCACCGGCAGCAGCACCTCGAGCGACTCGCGTACCGCACGTGGCGAGCCCGGCAGGTTCACCACCAGCGTCGATCCGACCGCGCCCGCGACGCCACGCGAGAGCATCCCGTGCGGTGTCTTCTCGAGCGATCGCGCCCGAAGCGCTTCGGCGATCCCGGGCACCTCGCGGTCGATCACGCGCCGCGTCGCCTCCGGCGTGACATCGTTCGGCGACAGACCCGTGCCGCCGCTGGTGAGCACCACGTTGGCGCCGGCGCGCACCGCGCTCAGGATCGCGGTCGCGACACCGCCGACATCATCGGGCACGAGCTCGGTGTGGACGATCTGGTGACCCGCGGCGGCGAGCGCCTCGCGCACCGCCGGCCCGCTCTCGTCGGCTCGCTCGCCCGCGGCGCCTCTGGTGCTCACGGTGATGATCGCGGCGCGCACGGAGCTCACTCGGCGCGGTACTCCCCGCTCCGCCCGCCGCTCTTCGCGACGAGGCGCACGTCGGTGAGCCTGGCGCCTCGCTCGATCGCTTTCAGCATGTCGTACAGCGTCAGGCCCGCGACGGTCACCGCCGTCAGCGCCTCCATCTCGACGCCGGTCTGCGCGGTCGTCGCGACCGTCGCCTCGATCGCGATGCCTTGCGCCTCGATGACGAGCTCGACGCTCGCGTGCGTGATCGGCAATGGATGCGCGAGCGGGATCAGCTCGGACGTCTTCTTCGCCGCCATGATGCCGGCGAGACGCGCGCTCGCGAGCACGTCCCCCTTCGGCGTGCGGCCGTCGCGCACCAGCGCGAGCGTCTCAGTCGACAGCGCGAGCATGCCCCGGGCCGTCGCGCGCCGCTCGGTCACCGGTTTCGCGCCGACGTCCACCATCCGCGCCGCGCCGCGCTCGTCGATGTGCGTGAGCGTCATACGGCGGGCAGAAGCCGCGTGCGCGCGCTTCCGTGCCGGCACTTAGTGGTCCTCCATGCGATCCGTGAGCAGCACGTTCACCGTGTCGCCAGGCTCCGCCGCCGTTGCGGACTCGGGCAGGTCGATGAGGCAGTTCGCGAGCGACATCGACCGCAGGATCCCCGAGCCCTGCGGGCCCGTCGAGCGGACGGTGCCGGCAGCGGCGTCGTGAATGCCGCGCGCGAACATGCGCAGACCCGTCGGCTTCTCGATCCGGTCGAGCAGCCGCGCCGTCAGGCGCGGGCGGTGGAGCTTCGTGCGTCCCGCCATCTTCAGCAGGGCGGGCCGCACGAATATCTCGAAGGTGAGCAGCGCGGACACGGGATTGCCCGGCAGGCCGAAGATCGGAACGGCGCCGCGCTTGGTGCGCAGCTCGCCGAACGCGAGCGGCCGTCCGGGGCGGATCGCGATCGACCAAAAGTCCATCTGACCCATGGCGTTCACCACCGGCTTCACGTGGTCGTGGTCGCCGACCGAGACGCCGCCGCTCGTCACGACGAGGTCGCCGAACGCGGCGTTGCCCAGCGCGTGCCGGAGGTCATCGGCGGAGTCGCGCGCGATGCCCAGCTCGAATGCCGCGCAACCGGTCGCGCGCACCGCGGCCGCGAGCGAGTAGCGGTTCGCATCGCGGATCTGCCCCGGACCCGGCTCTTCGTCGATATCGACGAGCTCGTCGCCGGTGGAGAGCACCGCAACGTTGGGGCGGCGCACCACGCGCACCTTCGCGCGACCGATCGACGCGAGCACGCCGATCTCGGCATGTCGCAGCACCGTCCCGCGCGCGAGCACCGTCTCGCCGCGCCGCAGATCCTCGCCGGCCTGCCGGACCGCGACGCCCTGCGGCGTGGCCGCATTGATCGTGACGACCTCGGCGTCGTTGTCCGTGTCCTCGACGCGCACGACGGTATCCGCACCGTCGGGCATCGGTGCGCCGGTCATGATGCGCATCGCCTCGCGCGGCCCGACCGCGCGCCCGGGGAGCGTGCCCGCGGCGACCGCGCCGACGACGCGAAGGCTGACACCGCCCTGCGTCACATCCGCGCCGCGCACCGCGTAGCCATCCATCGCGGAGTTGCGGAACGGCGGCACGTCGCGATCGGCCACGGCGTCCTCGGCGAGCACCGCGTCGAGCGCGTCGAGGAGGCCGACCTCGGTGGGCTCGAGCGGCGCGATCCGCGCGAGGATGCGAGCCTGGGCCTCGTCGACGGTGAGCGTCGCGACCGCCGGGCGCGCGGCGCTGGGGCTGGTGGGCATGGATAGGAGTCTAGGAGGGGCGCGGGTCGTGCTCCACCGAACCCAAGAGCCTCGCGCCAGCGGTCATTCTCAGAGATAAACCTCGCATCTGCTAGCATTCCTGCGCGATGCAGACGCGCTACCGCATCGGTGAGGCCGCCGCGATGCTGGGAGTCAGCGCGGACACCGTTCGCCGCATGATCGACCGGGGGGAGCTGCGCTCGCGCCGGACGACGGGCGGTCAGCGACTGATCGCTGCCGTCGATGTCGCGGCGCTGCTCGCGTCCCGCTCGCGTCGCGACGGCAAGGCCCTGACCGGCGAGTCGTCGGCGCGCAATCGGCTCGCCGGCGTCGTGACGCGGGTGGTGAAGGATCGCGTCGCGGCCCAGGTCGAGGTGCAGGCCGGGCCATACCGCCTCGTTTCGCTCCTGACCCGTGAGGCCGTGGACGAGCTCGGGCTCGCGCCCGGCGTGCGCGTCGTCGCCGCCGTCAAGGCGACGAACGTCGTCATCGAGCTGCCGCGATGAAGCCGCTGGCGCTGCTCGTCGCCATACTCGCCGTCGGCTCGTGTGGCGGCGCACCGCGGGCCGAGTTGCCGACGTCAGCGTCGACGGCACCGCCCAGCGGCACGATCACGGTCTTCGCGGCGTCATCGCTCACCGACGCCTTCGGCCGCGTGGGTGATGAACTCACGACCCGCTATCCCGGGACGCATTTCATCTTCAACTACAGCTCATCGTCAACGCTCGCGACGCAGATCGTGAACGGTGCGCCCGCAGACGTGTTCGCGTCGGCCGACGACCGCAACATGCGGAAGATCGCCGATGCCGCGCTGGTGCAGGGATCGGCCGCGGTCTTCGCCACGAATCGGCTGCAGATCGCGGTCGCACCGGGCAACCCCAAGGGGATCGCGTCGCTGGCCGACCTCGCGCGCCGCGATCTCGTCGTCGTCCTCGCCGCGCCGAGCGTTCCCGCGGGTCGGTACGCGCTCGATGCGCTCCGCCAGGCCGGCGTCACGCTGGTGCCGGCGAGCCAGGAGCTCGATGTCCGCGCGGTGCTCAACAAGGTCGCGCTCGGTGAGGCCGACGCCGGCGTCGTGTACGTCACGGACGTCAGGTCCGCCGCCGGGCGCGTGACCGGCGTCGACATCCCCGAGCCGCATCAGGTCGTCGCTCGCTATCCCGTCGCCACGCTGCGCGACTCGCGCAATCAGCGCCTCTCGTCGCTGTTCGTCGAGTTCCTCCTCGGCCCTGACGGTCAGCGCGTGCTCGGTGACTTCGGCTTCGCGCGTCCGTGACGAGCGAGCCGTTCCCGCGACCGTTCGCGATCCTCGCCGCCCTCGCGGCGGCGCTGTTCCTGCTTCCGCTCGTCGGTCTGCTGGTGCGCTTCCCGTGGGCCGAGGCCGCCGATGCGCTCACTTCGCCCGAGATCCTTACCGCCACCGGGCTGTCGCTGGTGACGTCGCTGTCCGCGACCGCGCTGTCGATCCTGCTCGGCGTCCCGCTCGCGATCGTGTACGCGCGCGCGCGGTTTCGCGGGCTGCGCGTCGTGCGCGCGCTCACGACGCTGCCGATGGTGCTGCCGCCGGTGGTCGGCGGCGTCGCGCTGCTGGTCGCCTTCGGGCGACGCGGGATCGTGGGTCAGCTCCTGGATTCGGCGTTCGGGATCCGCATCCCGTTCACGACCGCGGCCGCGGTGCTCGCGGCGACGTTCGTCGCGATGCCCTTCCTCGTCCTCACCGTCGAGGCGGGCCTGCGCTCTATGGATCGCCGCTATGAAGAGGCGGCCCGTTCACTTGGGGCGGGTCGGTGGATGGTGTTCCGCCGCGTGACGCTCCCGCTCGTCGCGCCCTCGCTCTACGCCGGCGCGGTGTTGTGCTGGGCGCGCGCCCTGGGCGAGTTCGGCGCCACGATCACGTTCGCCGGGAACGTTCCGGGTAGCACGCAGACGCTTCCGCTTGCGGTCTACCTCGCGCTGGAGACGCGACCGGAGGCGGCGATCGCGCTCAGCCTGGTGCTGCTCCTGCTCTCGCTCGTCGTCCTCGTCGCCTTGCGCGATCGCTACCTGCCCACCAGCTGATGCTGAAGGCCGACATCCAACTGCGCCTCGGCACGCTCGATCTCGACGCGACGGTCGAGGCCGCGCAGGGCGAGATCGTCGCGCTCCTGGGTCCGAACGGAGCGGGCAAGACCACATTCCTTCGCGCGGTCGCGGGCCTGGTGCGTCCGGACAGCGGCCGGGTCGTGCTCGACGACGGGATCCTCGAGGACACCACCCGTGGCATCCGCGTGCCGACCGAACGCCGACCGATCGGCATCGTCTTCCAGCAGCACCTACTTTTTCCGCATCTCAGCGTGCTCGAGAACGTCGCCTTCGGTCTGCGGGCGCGTCACCGGCCCGACGCACGCGCGGCCGCGATGGCCTGGCTCGATCGCGTCGGGCTCGGCGCGTACGCCAGCGCTCGACCGGCCGCGCTTTCGGGCGGCGAGGCGCAGCGCGTCGCGCTCGCGCGAGCGCTCGCGATCGATCCGCGACTCCTGCTGCTCGACGAGCCGCTCTCGGCGCTCGACGCGACGACGCGCGCCGAAGTCCGCCGCGAGTTGCGCCGCCATCTCGCGTCCTTCGACGGCGCCCGGCTGCTCGTCACGCACGATCCACTCGAAGCGGCAGCGCTCGCGGACCGTCTGGTGATCCTCGAGGACGGTCGCGTCGTGCAGAGCGGCCCGGTCGACGAGGTCACGCGCCACCCGCGCACGCGCTTCGTCGCGGATCTCGTCGGTGTGAACCTGCTGCGCGGCCGTGCCGCCGGCGGCGTCGTCGCGCTGGACGGCGGCCAGCAGCTGACCGCGCTCGACGCGGGCGATGGCGACGTGTTCGCGGTGATCCATCCCCGCTCGGTCGCTATTCACCGCACCCATCCCGAGGGCACCCCGCGTAATGTGTGGCCCGGCACGGTCCGCTCGGTGGACCTCCTCGGCGAGCGCGCGCGGGTCGCGATCGGCGGTTCGCTTCCGATCGTCGCGGAGGTCACGGCGTCGGCGGTGCGCGACCTCGACCTGCGCGAGCGGTCCGAGGTGTGGGTGTCGGTGAAGGCTGCCGAGGTGGGCGTCTACCCTGCGTAGGTGCTGCGTCTCGCATCCTCGTCACCACGACGGATCCAGCTGTTAGCGCTACTTCAGGTCCCGTTCGAGTCCACCGCGCCGAACGTCGACGAAGCGCGTGTCGCCGCTCCGGCGCGCGCGAAGGCGGATGCGCTCGCACGATCGGGCGAGGTGACGCTCGCGGCGGACACCGAGATCGACCTCGACGGTGACCGCATCGGCAAGCCGACGGACGAGTCGCACGCGATCGCAGTGCTCGCCACCCTCTCCGGCCGCGAGCACGAGGTTCGGACCGAGGTCGCACTCGTCGGCGCGAACGGCGCGCGAAGGCACTTCGCCGTACGTTCGCGCGTCGCGCTGCACGAGCTCACGTTGCGTCAGATCGAACGGTACGTCGGCACCGGCGAGCCGCTCGACAAGGCCGGCGGATACGCGATCCAGGGCGAGGGACGGAGACTCGTGGCCTCGTACGAAGGCTGCCTCGCGAACATCGTCGGTCTCCCGCTCTGTCACATCTACTTCGCGCTGCGACGAGCGGGCGTCGTGCCGCGCGCGCGTCCGGAGGTCGTGTGCCAGGCGCATTTCGACTTCGCGTGTCCGGTGTGGCGCGCGGCTCAGCGGCAAGGTCGTGCGCTGCGCGACGGCGCCGAGTACCGAGCGTGGTCGGAGGATGTCGCGGGTTTAGAGTGACCGCGTTGTGAGCGACCGCATCAGCGTGCTCATCGTCGACGACCATCTCGCCGTCGCCGAGAGCTTGCAGGCGCTGCTCTCGCGACAGGCCGACCTCGACGTCGGCGAGGTCGCCACGAACGGCAAGGCAGCGCTGCGGATCGCCGGCGAGCGCAAGCTGCAGGTCGTGCTGATGGACCAGAACCTCTCGGGTGAGTCGGGCGTCGTCGTCGCCGCATCGATCCTCGCGGCGCATCCCGGCACCGCGATCGTGATGCTCAGTGGCGGGATGACCCAGGACGAGCTCATCGCCGCGGTGGAAGTGGGCGCGTCGGGTTACCTGCTCAAGACGACACCAGCCGCTGAGATCGTGAAGGCGATCCGGCGCGCCGCGGCAGGCGAGATCCTGCTGCCGCCGGACGAGCTCGCGTCGCTCCTCCGGCTTGGACGCGAACGGACGCGCCAGCGGACCGAGCGCCAACGTAGCCTGCCGCAGCTCACGCCGCGCGAACGGGAGGTCCTCGCGCTGATGGCGTCGGCCGCCGACGCCGAGCGCATCGCCGGCGAGCTCCGGATCAGCGTGAACACCGCGCGCGGCTACATCCAGAACATCCTCGAGAAGCTTAGCGCCCACTCCCGGCTGGAGGCCGTCGTGCGCGCGACCGAGCTTGGCCTACTCGGCGCCTGAGTACCACTACCACTGCAGGGGTCGCTACCCCGCCCGATATCGGACCGTAGGACCCTGCAACCACCACTTCTTCGATCACGATCGTCTCGGGTACCTTGCTCGAATGTTCCGACGCAACCACGCGATCTTCTGGCTCGCAGCACCGGCCGCTGAGGTCGCGTACATCGCGGCGTATCAGTTTCTCTCAGCGGTCCTCGGCCCCCTGGCGGGCGTCATACCGGACGTCGCGATCGTGGGCGCGGCTTGGGTCCTTGGCATGCGAGCCGCCGTCGCCGCCGCGGCGCTGGCGATCGTCGCCAACGCGCTGCGATACGTGGACCAGGGCCACAGCCTGATGCATGCGACCGTGACTGGAGTGCTGATCGCGGGCGTTTCGTTGGCCGTCGCCTGGGCCGTGAACCGTCTCCGCGCAGACAAAGAGCGTATCGAGCGGCTCACCATCTTCGATCGCCTGACCGGTCTCCCTCGGCGCGACGCCTTCGACGAGCGCGTCCAGCAGCTGTTGGGGGCGGGGGTAGCCGCTCACGTCGCCCTCGTCGACGTGGTCGGGCTCCGCTTGCTGAACGAGAACTTCGGCCACGACGTCGGGGACCGGGTCATCCGGGAGATCGCTATGCGTCTCGGGGCGAACTTCAAGACGGGCGTGGTGGGTCGCATCGGTAGCGATGAGTTCGCGGTGCTGGAGCCCGCCGTGGGCGCGGACGACATCTTTGCTGGCCGCGCCCTCGACGCGTTCCGCGCGCCGTTCATCGTCGCAGGAACGCTGGTGAGCGTCGATGTCTGCGTTGGCATCGCGCGCTCACCTGAGCACGGCGAGACGAGCGCGATGCTCAGGAGCGCAGCCGAGTCCGCCGCAAGCTCGATCCGCAACGTCTCGGTCGGTTGGGCGGCCGCGTCACCGACGCACGTGCGTGACACGGCCGCGCGGCTGCGGACGCTCGATGAACTGCGCCAAGCGCTCGAGCGAGACGAGCTGCGTCTGCATTACCAGCCGCTGCTCGACGTGACGAGCGGCACGATCGTCGGATTCGAAGCCCTGATGCGCTGGCAGCGGGACGGCGCGCTGGTCCCGCCCGCGCAGTTCATCCCGCTGGCGGAGAAGACCGGTTTCATCGTGCCGCTGACGGATTGGCTGGTGGTGGAAGCGCTGCGCCAGACCGCCGAGTGGGCGAGCGTCGGTCACGCGGTCGCGATCAGCATCAATGTCGGCGCGAAGGCGATCGCGTCGTCGCGCCTCGAGACGGTGATCTCGAAAGCCCTGGCCGACCACGGTGTACCGGCCTCGCAGCTGACAGTCGAGCTGACCGAGACGGATGTCATGACCGACCGCGTTCAGACCTCGCGGGCGCTCGCGGGCATCAAGGAGCTGGGCGTCCGTGTGTCGGTCGACGACTTCGGCACGGGGTACTCGTCGCTCGGCTACCTCAACGAGCTGCCGCTCGACGAGGTCAAGATCGACCGCTCATTCGTCAGCCGCCTGACACGCGATCCGCAGACCTCGTCGATCGTTCGCGCCGCTGTCGACCTCAGTCACGCGCTCGGTCTCGATGTGGTGGCCGAGGGCGTCGAGGACGAGGCGACGCTCGAACGACTGACGCTCCTGGGTTGCGACCGCGCACAGGGTTACTTCATCGCACGGCCGATGCCGGCAGACGCGGTGCTGCCATGGCTGCAGCAGTTCGTCGCCACGCCGGTCATGATCTCAGCGCCGATCGCGCTCGACCCGACGATTCCGCTCGAGATGCGCGTACCGACGGCACCGACGCCGGACGCCAAGGTGGCGACGGTCCTCGTCGTCGACGACGAGCACAGCCTTCGCGTCGCAACGCACCGCATCCTGGCCAGCCTGGGACACAACGTGCTCCATGCGGCGACCGCGAGCGAGGCGCTACGCATTTGCAGTGAGCACCGCGGCGCGATCGACCTGGTGGTAACGGACATCTTCCTCACCGACTGGCGCGGCCACGAGCTCGCAGGTCGGCTGCGCCAGATGCAACCGGACGCAAGATTCCTCTTCGTCTCGGGCGATCCGAAGGCATCCGACCTCGTGAACGGCGCGCCGTTCCTCGCAAAGCCGTTCTCGAAGCAGCAGTTGATCGATCGCGTCGGCTTGGTGCTGGCCGCATGAGCCGCATCCTCATCATCGACGACGATCCCCAGCTGGGCCGCTCCCTCGAGCGCGTGCTGCAGCGCGAGGGTCATGTTTGCCAGCTCGCATCGGATCCGATGACCGCCGCCGAGCCGGCGGCTCTGTTCAGGCCCGACCTGATCCTCATCGAGCTCCAGCCGGAGCATGTCTCAGCACTGCCCGAGCTCCAGGATGTCGTGGGTCCGGTCCCGTTCCTCTTCATGGCCGGCGATCACGACGATTTCGCGCGCCTCGGCGAGCTCGTTCGTTCGTACGACGATTGGCTCGCGAAGCCTGCTGCGCCACAGGAGTTCGTGGTCCGCGTTCGCACCGCCCTGCGGCGGGCGCGACCCGAGGGCGACTAGGCCGCCGGCCGTCGCTCCGCGTCGTCGCGCGCAAGCTCTTCCTGCGCGATACGCAGCACCGCACCGCTCGTCACCAGATCCGCGCTCCAGGTCGCGTGACCGACACGGACGTGCCAGCGCGCGCCCGTGAACGAGCGCACGCTGACCGTCATCGTGCACAGCAGCTCATCCAGTCGTGTACGGAGCAGCGTCGCGATGCGCGCGCCGCGGCGTTCGTCCCCGAGGATCGGCGCGACGATGGCAACGCCCGAGTCGCCGTAGCGGAACGCGCTCGCGTCTCCGCCGAAGAGCGTCGACGCGCCACCGAGCGTCGCGCGGATGCAGCGATGAACGATCGCGCGCCGCGTCGCTTCGGACGACGCGTCGACATCGGCGACGCCGAGGATCAGCGTGAACGCTCGCCCACCATCGCGGGCCGCGGCCACGCACTCTCGCAATGCGCCGACGAGCACGCGATCGAGGTACGACTCGGCGACCGCCGCGGTCCGGTATGCGACCGCGGGCGCTTCCGCGATCACCGGCGCTGCTCGCGGGCCCGGCTCCGGCTCCGCGATGAGACGGAGGACGGTCGGGATGACGGCGCGCCAGCGTTCGCGCTCCGCCAGGCGCTCCGCGGCGCCCAGAGGCGTGAGGGCGACCGCCGCCTCGGCCGCGGGGACGAGGTGTCCACCCTCGAGGAGCGATTGAAGCGCGCGGCCGAACGCGCCGCTCGCGAGTGGAAGGCGCTCGGTCGAGATCGCCGCGAGGAGCGTTCCCGGCCGGGCGGTCGTCGACGCGAGCGATTCGAGGAGATACAGGCGGTAGAAGGCGGTCGCGAGACCGGTCGCGGACGGGCGGACCACGGCTACCTCCGCACTGGGACTCGCCAGTGGTTCGGCCGGGCCTTGCCGCTAGCCCTTTTCCCCCAGCACTCCCTCGACCGCCGTGAGCAGGGAGTCGCGGGTGAATGGCTTCTGCACGACTGGGCCGTCGATGCGCAGCGACGTGGAGTCGATCTCGCCGCTGTAGCCGGTCATGTACACGACGCGCAGCTGCGGTCGTCCTTTGCACAGCTCCCGCGCCAGCTCATCTCCCGACATCTCAGGCATCACGATGTCGGTCAACAGCAGATCTATGGGTCCGGTCCACATCTTCGCGACATCGAGCGCGCTCGATGGGCCGGCGGCTTGAAGCGTGCCGTAGCCGCGATCCGACAGGGTTCGGATCACCGCCTTTCGGACCGCGGCCTCATCTTCGACCACGAAGATCACGGCCTTGCTCGGCGCGGCGTCGGGGACTGCCGATGCGAGGATCCTGGTGGGCTCCGATTGCACACCGACCTGCGCGGGCAGATGGACGATGACGCTGGTCCCCTTTCCGACGACCGATTGGATCGAGATCGTGCCTTGCGCCTGCTGAACGATCCCGTACGCGGTCGCGAGGCCGAGGCCCGTGCCTTTCCCTTTGGGTTTCGTGGTGAAGAACGGCTCGAACGCCCGCGCCATCACGTCCCGCGACATACCGTAACCCGTATCGCTCACAACCAGCCGAACGTAGCGACCCTCGCTCAGTCCTGATTCGGCAGGGACTTGACCGTTGAGCACGACGTTGGCCGTCTCGAGTAGGACGGTGCCTCCGTCGGGCATCGCGTCGGCGGCGTTCACGACGAGATTCAGGACGAGCTGCTCGAGCTGCCCGACGTCGATGCGTGTCGTCGAAAGGTCGGGTGCGAGACGCAGGTCGATCGTGACACGCTCAGGGATCGTGCGTCGCAGCATCGTCCGCAGCTCGCCGAGCAGCGTATTCAGCTGCACGTCCTGCGGATTCACCGCCCCGCGGTGCGCGAAAGTCAGGAGCTGCCGCGTGAACGTTGCGCCGCGCTCCGCCGCGAGACGGATCTGGACGACGTCGTCACGCACGTCGCTGTCGGCAGGCAGGGAGTCTTCGACGAACTGCGAATAGTTCATCACGACCGCGAGGATGTTGTTGAAGTCGTGGGCGATCCCTCCGGCCAGGCGGCCGATCCCCTCGAGGCGCTCGGACTGCCGCAGCCGTTCCTCCAACTCCAGCCGCTGCTGCTCCGACGAACGCCGCTCACTGACGTCGCGGATGAACGCGGTGAAGACGTGGCCCGTCGCCGTCTCGGTCGGCGTGATCGACAGTTCGACGGGGAACTCGCGCCCATCACGCGCCAGGGCTTCGAGCTCGATGCGCTTTCCGAGGACCGGGCCGATGCGGGTGCGTCGATACTTCTCCAGACCAGCGAGGTGCCGCGCGCGATAGCGCTCGGGGATGATCAGCGAGACGAGCGGCTGGCCCAGGGCGTCTTCTCTCGGCCAACCGAACGTCGCCTCAGCCTGTCGACTCCATTCGATGACCTTGCCCTGCTCGTCCATGCCGACGATCGCGCTCAGCGACGCGTCCAGCATCGCGCGAACACCCGCCTCGCCGCGTCTCCGCTCGACGAGCTCCCGCTGGACCGTATCGATCAGCGTGTTGAAGTCGCGAGCCAGGCTTGCGACCTCCGCGGGCCCGGTCACCGGGATCGGCCCTGCTGTGGCGGGATCGATCGCGGCGCGAATCGACCGATTCAGCGCGTGGATCGGTCCGACGACACGCCGATACACGAACAGGCTCCCGATGAGGATGGCGAGGAGGCCGATCGAGATCACCAGCAATTGCCGCTGGAACAGGCTGGTCGCGCTTGCGAGAACGGCCCTCTGCTCCGCACCCGCGAAGACCTGCCAGCCTCGCGCGCCCGCGGTCGCCACGCCATACACACGTGTGGTGTTGTCCAGGTCGGGACGCGTCGAACCGGCGGTGTTGGCGAACGACGTGCCGTCGATCGGCCTGCCAGCCCAGAGTGGGGCGTCGATCGAACGCGCCAGCGCTGTCTTGCCGTCAGGAGTGATAACGAGGAACTCAAGCTTCCGCGGACCACCGAAGCGCCCCGCAAGCGTTGGGCCTAGGTCGGTCAGGTCCGCAAAAGCGGCAACGACGCCACGGTCGGTGACCGGCGTCGCAGTCACGACGCTGATGCGTCCGGTTCGCCTGTCCACGACCGGTGCCGCGACGACGGGCCCACGCAACGCGTCAACCAGCCAGGCCGCGCCGCCATACGACACTACGGACGGAATGGGCCGCTCGCTGGAGCATGTGATGCTGCCGTTGGGCGAGATGAAATCGAGGCGCGTCGTCGGGAACACGCCGACTGCCCCGAAAGCGACATTGCATGTAGCGCCCGCCGCGAAGATGGCGCCGATTCCGGGGGTCGCAGCCGTTCGATTCACCGTCGTTTCGATCAACGTCAATGCGCTCGCGACTTCAGAGGCCGCGAGGTCTGCGCCGAACTGTGTCTCTCCGCGCGTGGCGTCCTCAGCGTCCTGTTGGGCCTGGGCGCGCACCACCAGTGCGGCCCCCGCGACGGTGACAACGTAGAGAAGCAGTAGTCCGACTAAGTAGACGCTGAGCGGAGTCCTGCGGCTGCGTCCACTGACGATCGTGCTGGCGGTCCCGACCAACCGCACCTTACTGACCTTAACCGTTCAGTCAAGCGAGCCTTAGCCCGTGTAACAGCCTGCTGCGCGCGACGCGCATGAGGCTAGTTCTTGCTGTCGGCCTCCATGGCCTTCGCGATGGACGCGAGGAACTCCTTGTTCGTCTTGGTCTTGCCGAGACGCTGCAGCAGGAGCTCGGTGCCTTCGATCTGACCGACCGCGGAGAGCATCTTCCGCAGCAGGATCACCTGCTTCATGACCTCGGGCGAGAGGAGCATCTCCTCGCGGCGCGTGCCCGACGCCGGGATGTTGATCGCGGGGAAGGTGCGTCGTTCCTGCAGCTTGCGGTCGAGGATCATCTCGGAGTTACCGGTGCCCTTGAACTCCTCGTAGATCACGTCGTCCATGCGGCTGCCGGTGTCGACGAGACAGGTCGCGAAGATCGAGAGCGAACCGGCCGCCTGCCCGTTCGCGCCTTCGATGTTCCGCGCCGCGCCGAAGAAGCGCTTCGGCGGGTACAGCGCGACGGGGTCCATGCCGCCGGAGAGCGTGCGGCCCGAGGGCGGCACTGCGAGGTTGTACGCGCGCGCGAGTCGCGTGACCGAGTCGAGGAGGATCGCGACGTCGCGTCCGGTCTCGACCAGCCGCTTCGCCCGCTCGAGCGCGAGCTCGGCGACGCGCGTGTGGTTCTCGGTCGGCTCGTCGAAGGTGGAGGAGAACACCTCGCCCTTGATCGAGCGGCGGATGTCGGTCACTTCCTCGGGACGCTCGCCGACGAGCACGACCATGATGTGCACGTCGGGGTGGTTGCCCGCGATGCCGTTCGCGATGTCTTTCAGCAGCGTCGTCTTACCGGCCTTCGGCGGCGACACGATGAGCGCGCGCTGCCCGAAACCGAGGGGATTCACGAGGTTGATGAGCCGCTGGCTGAGGTTCGCGCCCGCGATCTCGAGGTCGAACATCTTGTCCGGGAAGACAGGTGTGAGCGCTTCGAAGTTCGGTCGGCGCTTCGCGACCTCCGGGTCGACGCCGTTCACGGCCTCGACGCGCAGCAGGCTGAAGTACTTCTCGTTGTCCTTCGGCGGACGCGTCTGCCCAGTGACGTAGTCGCCGGTGCGCAGGCCAAGGCGGCGCACCTGACTTGAGCCAACGTACACGTCGTCGGGTGAGGGAAGAAGGCTGCGGCGACGGAGGAAGCCGAAGCCGTCCTCGACGATCTCGAGGATGCCCTGGGCGAAGATGTTGCCCTGGGCTTCGGTCTGCGCCTGCAGGATGCGTGTGATGAGCTCGGGCTTCCCTGTGGCGGGCGTGATGTCGGTGACGCTGAAGTCCTTGGCGATCGCCAGCATGTCCTTCGGCTTCGCCTCGTTCAGCTCGGTGATCGTGTAGTACTTGCGCACGCTCGCTTCGCTCGCTGAACGGGGGCCCCCACCCCCGGGCGACGCGGCTGTCGACTCGCGACGCGTGGCCGGCGCCGCGGGCCCGTTCGTCGGGCCGTTGGTCGTGATGTTCGTCGCGTTTGACCCGTTCGGGTCGCTCGTCGCGGCGGGCGTCGCGGTGGTGGGATTGGATTCGGATGCTTGTGGTTGGGTCGGTTCTGGGGTGTCCACGTGGTGTGTGCTCCTTGCTGGTTGTGCTCGTGCTACTGCTTTACGTCCTGTGGGGACCGGGGGGCGCATCCGAGGTGCGCGCGCGCCCGGCAGAAGCCAATAGGGGAAATGTCGCTATAGGACAGTATACAGCGTGGTGAAGCCTCTCTCCTCATCGCTCGCTGACGAGCTGGTACGACTCTCCCACGAGATCCATGACGATCCGGAGCTTGCGTATCAGGAGCGTCGCGCCGCGGCACGTATCGCCGCGCTGCTGGACCGCCACGGGCACGAAGTGCAGACGGGTATCGGTGGCCTCGAGACCGCGTTTCGCGCTCGCGTCGGCCCGCCCGGACCCTCGGTCGCGCTCCTCGCGGAGTACGACGCGCTCGCCGGCGTGGGTCACGGCTGCGGTCACAACCTCATCGCCATGACGAACGTCGGCGCCTTCTTGCACGCCACCGCGGAGAAGGACCTCGGGATGGCGATCGAGCTCATCGGCACGCCGGCGGAGGAGGACGGCGGCGGGAAGATCGACCTGCTCGGCGCGGGCATCTTCGACGAGGTCGCGTTCGCGCTCTCGACGCATCCCGCGGCCCAGGGGAGCTGGGGCGTGAGCGGCACCGGCCTGGGGATCGTCGGCAAGCGGGTCATCTACCGCGGCGCCGCATCGCACGCGGGCTCGTCGCCCGAGCGCGGCCGCAACGCGCTGAACGGCGTGATCCGTCTCTTCGTCGGCATCGACGCGTGGCGGCAGCACCTCCCGAAAGACAGTCGCGTGCATGGGATCATCACGCACGGCGGCGACGCGGTGAACGTCATCCCCGCGCGTGCCGAGGCGAAGTTCGGGCTTCGCGCGAAGGATCTCGCGACGCTCGAAACCATGGTCGCGATGTTCACCGACGTCGCCCAGGGCGCGGCGCTGGAGACGGGCACGACGGTCGAGATCACGGACTACCTCCCGCTGTACGCGCCGGTCACGGCCAACACCAAGCTGGGCGATGTGGTGGCCGACGAGCTGCGGCGCCGCGGCGTCGAGCCGGAACGCGGTGTGCTCGTGACCGCCTCGACCGATCTCGGCAACGTCTCGCAGAAGGTGCCGACGGACTGGATCCGGTTCCCGGTCACCGAGCGGCCGATCGCGGGACACTCGGACGCGATGCGCGACGCGAGCGTGAGCGACCTCGCGCACCGCAACGCCCTCCTGGTGGTGGAAGCGCTGGGAGAGGCCGCGCACCGCATCGCCACGGACGCCTCGCTCCGCCGGTCGATCCAAAATGACGCGAAGGTCATGGTGTGACGACCGACGGGCTGCGCTCCGAGCTTGTCGCGCTTTCGCGCGCGATCCACGGCACCCCGGAGCTCGCGTACCAGGAGCGCACCGCGGTGAAAAACATTGCCGCGATGCTCGAGAAGCACGGCCACAAGGTCGAACAGAAGCTCGGCGGGGTCGAGACCGCCTTCCGCGCGCGCGTCGGTCCGCCGGGTCCGGCGGTCGCGCTGCTCGCCGAGTACGACGCGCTGCCGGAGATCGGCCACGCCTGCGGCCACAACCTCATCGCGATGTCGAACGTGGGCGCCTATCTTCTCGCCGCCGATCGCGCCAAGGAGCTGCAGGTCGGCATCGAGCTCGTGGGGTGCCCGGCCGAGGAGGCAGGCGGCGGGAAGATCGACCTCATTGACGCCGGCGTGTTCCGTCAGTCGGTCGCGGTCCTGTCGTCGCACCCGTCGAGCGATCCGGACTGGGAGTTCGGCGGAAGCTCGCTCGGCGTCGTGGCGAAACGCGTGACCTTCCACGGAGTCGCGTCGCACGCCGCGTTCTCGCCGCACCTCGGGCGCAACGCACTTTCCGCGGCGATCCGTCTCTTCGTCGCGATCGACGGTTGGCGGCAGCATCTTCCGGCTGATACGCGCGTGCACGGGATCATCACCAAGGGCGGCGTCGCGCAGAACATCATCCCCGAGCTCGCCGAGTGTGACATCGGCCTCCGCGCGGCGACTGTCGAGAAGCTGGACGAGATGCAGCGCACGTTCGCGCAAATGGTCGAGGGCGCCGCGATGCAGACCGGAACGACGGCGGAGATCGTTGACGACATGCGTCTGTACGCGCCGGTGAAGCCCAACGGGCGCGTGGGAGACCTCCTGGCCGACGAGCTGAAGCGGCGCGACCTGCCGACCGTGCGCGGCAAGTTCGTGCTCGCGTCCACCGACTTCGGCAACGTGTCGCAGGTCGCGCCTGCGGACTACATCGGGTTTCCCGTGAGCGAGCAGTCGATCCCAGGCCACTCGCACGTCATGCGCGAGTCGTCCGCGACCGACCTCGCGCACCGCAACGCGATGATCACCGCGGAGATCCTGGCCGCGGCGGCGGTGCGGATCGCGATGGACGGCGCGGTCAGGGAGCGGCTTCGGGCCTAACGGCCTCCCGCAGAACAACGCCGGCGCTGCCGTCGCCTTGGCCGTCTCGCGACTCAGTCCAGCGACGCATGGTGGCTCAGCCGGCGTAATCGCCCGTCGCGCCGCGCGTCCGGCTCCGGGCGCGCGGCGCTAACCTCCCGGCGATGGGCGGACCCGTCACCAATGACACCCTGCGGGTGGTCCCGCGCACCGAGGTCGCCGCGAAGCGCGTTCTCGAGTTCGACTTTCCTGGTCTCGAGATCGGCGTCGCCGAATACGTCGAAGGCCCGACGGGCTGCACGGTCTTCCACTTCCCCCGCGTCGCCTCGATGCAGATCGACGTGCGGGGCGGATCGCCCGGCATCAACGGCGAGTACCTGACGGCGATCAACGCGATCTGCTTTGCGGGCGGGTCGCTCTACGGACTCGAGGCATCGACCGGTGTCGCCGCGGAGCTGTTCGCGAAGCGCGGGTACTCGACGAAATGGATGGACATCGCGCTCGTGTCCGGCGCGATCATCTTCGACTACGGCCGCCGCCAGAACGCCATCTATCCCGACAAGGAGCTCGGCCGCGCCGCGGTGCGCGCGCTGCGGCCAGGCGCATTCCCGATGGGCGCCTATGGCGCCGGCTGTTCCGCGACCGCGGGGCACGGCGAGAGCGCCGAGCCGTCGGGGCAGGGCGCCGGGTTCGGCGTCGTCGGCAAGACGCGCATCGCGGTGTTCACGGTCGTCAACGCGTACGGCGGGATCGTCGACCGGGCGGGCAAGGTCGTGCGCGGCAACCGCGACACGCAGGGCGCGCGACGGCACGCGGCGGAGATCGTGACCGCGACCGGCGCGTACTACCCGCCGACGGAACCGCGTTCGCGGAACACGACGCTCACCCTCGTCGTGACGGACCAGCGGCTCGATCCGCTGCAGCTGCGTTCGATCGCGCGGCAGGTGCACGCGTCGATGGCCCGAGCGATCCAGCCGTTCCATTCGCGCTGGAACGGCGACATCCTCTACGCCTGCTCGACGGGGTCCGTCGACGATCCTGCGCTCGACGAAGTCGGCCTCGGCGTCGTCGCCTCCGAGCTGGCGTGGGATGCGGTGCTCGCGTGCTACGACGAATCGCCCTAGCGCTGCCCCTCCTGCCGAGACGCGATGGCCACACCGTGATCCGCTTCGCTGACGCCGGCCGAGCGTGCACGTCCGAGACGAAGGTGGAGACGACACTCAAGGACACGGCGTTGTATGTCTCGCCGAGCGGCTAGCACACCGGCGAGCTTCTCGGCTTCGACGTGGATTTCGCGACCAGTGCGGCTGGGAGGACGCCAGTTGCTGCGTGGGCCTGCGCTCGCGTTAGACACAGCTCTGATGCGCCATCGACCGGCGTGTACGTTGATATAGGTGTGATGCGGATCACTGCCTCTCTCGCGGCGCTCGCGGTCGTCGTGCTCTCGTGCGCGCCCGAGCAATTACGCCCAAGCGACACGCCCGCGCCCACGACCGCGCGTCCCGCGTTGGGCCCCGTGCTCGCGAAGTACCCCGTCACGGCAAAGCTCGGCGAGCAGGGCATCCGCGTTTCGCCGAACGGGGAGATGGTTCTCGTCATCGAGCGCGAGGGCTTCGTGCAGACGATCTACGACCTGGCCGGCCGCAGCCTCGCGTCCGTGAAGTTCGGCGAGATCGGGATGAATCCGTTCTGGCTGCCGGATTCGTCAGGCGCCCTCGTCGGGCGCCGCGTCCAGCGGGAAGCCGGCGGACCGACCCTCCTCGATGTCTCGATCCTTCAGCCTGACGGTAGCGTGCGCGACATCGCGCAGCGCGTCGGTTATCCCCGCGCCGAAGGGCAGCTCGTTTCACCCGATGGGCTGCAGCTCGCGCTCGACACGCCGTGCTGCCCGTCGACGATCGTCGTCGTGCCCCGGTCGGGAGGCGCGGCGCGCGAAGTCGCGACGGCGCCTACGCAGCTACACGTGCTCAGCTGGGACGCCGACGGCCACGTCGTGTACTGGGCGGGTGGCGACGCGATCGACGCCGTCAGCGTCGATGGGACGCGCTATCGCGTTCCGCTGGGACTGCCGAGCGGCGTGTCGGCGATCGACATCGCGCCAGGCGCGCGCACCACCGACGCTGTCGCGACGGTGCTGTCCATCCAAGCCGACGGTCCGATCCCCGGCAAGGCGCAAAGCAACGCCGCCGACCGCACGCTCGTGGCCCGCGAGCTGCACGCGTTTCCGATCGACGTGCCGCTGTTCGCGCGGCTCAGCGCGCATGAAGCGTTGACGTACGCGCCCGGCGGCGCGCTGGGCGCGTACGACATCGCGACGGGCGTCATGCGGACGCTCACCACGATCAGGGACGACCTGGGCTTTGGGCCGACGGCGATGTCCGCCGGCACGCTGATGTCGAGCCCAGGCCGCACCTGGGTCCGCGTTCTCGATATGGCTCACGACGACCAGTGGCACGACACCGAGGTCGGTCGGATCCTCCAGACCGCCACCTACGCGCTGTCGCGCGGTCGCTTCCTCGTCTTCGACGAGGAGGGCGCGCCGTACATCCTGGACGGCGTCGCGGCGCGCGCCGCTCCGGCGCGAGCCGTGTCCGGCGACCGATCCCCGAACGCGGTCACCGGCACCGTCCGCGTCGCGCGGAACGGCGCGCTCGGTCAGAAGATGGTGCTCGGCTGGCGCATGCCCGACGGCGCGCCGCAGTCGCTCGACTACTTAGGCGGCGGCAGCCTCGTCGTGATCACGCTCTGGAAACGGGCCTGCGTCGTCTGCACCCAGCAGCTGGGGCTGCTCTCCGACGTCACGATCGGCAGCAGGGTCGAGATCATCGCGATCGGCATCGACGAGACCGAGGCATCGGCGCTCGACGCGGCGAAGGACTTCCGGCGGCTGCGGCCGCTCGTCGGCAGCAGCGAGGTCCTAAAGGACATCGGGGCGAACCTGCTCCCGCAGACGTGGATCCTGGATAGCGATCACGTCGTGAAACAGGTGATCTTCGGCACGCTCACCTGGGACGCGCTGGTGCGCGGGCTGACGGCGGCGTCGAAAAGCCGGTTAGCGCTCCGCGATGGGGATGTAGCGCTTTCCTAGCGGCCCGGTGTACTCGGACTCGGGTCGGATGAGTCGGTTGTCGCTGTGCTGCTCCATGATGTGCGCGCTCCAGCCGGCGATGCGTCCCAACGCGAAGATCGACGTACCGAGGTCCGCGGGAATGCCGAGGAACGTATAGGTGGTCGCGGCGTAGTAGTCGACGTTCACGACGTTGACCTTCGCGGCCGCTGCCGGTGACATCTTCGGACGCCGATCCGCGATCGCCTTCGCCAGGCGCTCCTGGATCTCGAAGTACGGCTTGCCTTTCCAGTCCCTCGCGAGCTCCAGCGCGAACTTCCGAAGGTGCTTGGCGCGCGGATCCTCGGTGAGGTACACGCGGTGCCCGAAGCCCGAGAACTTGTACTTGTGCTGGATCGCCTTGTCGACGAACGTCTCGACGTGATCGGGCGTGCCGATCTCCTCGAGCATGCGCATCGTTCCGTCGGTGGCGCCGCCGTGCAGCGGTCCCTTGAGCGCGCCGAATGCCGCGGTCACCGCGGCGTGCATATCCGCGTTGGTGCCGGCGACCACACGCGCGGTGAAGGTCGAAGCGTTGAGTCCGTGCTCGGCCTGCAGGATGAAGCAGGTGTTCAGGATCTCCGCGGCGCGCGGATGGCCATCGTCGACGCCGGCCATGCGCGCGAAGTTCGCGGCGTGATCGAGCGAGGGCTCGGGCGGGATCGGCTGCTCGCCGCGGCGGCGTCGCATGTACGTCGCGAGGATCGTGGGCAGCTTCGCCGTGAGACGGATCGCCTTGCGGTACTCGGCCTCGGGCGAGTTGTCGCCCTCGGCCGGATCTTCGACCGCCGACGCCGACGCGACCGTGCGCAGAACGTCCATCGCCGTACCGCTCTCGGACATCTCCTGCAGGATCTTCCGCAGGAACGGTGACAGCACGCGGTGCTTCACGAGCTCCGCCTTGAAATCCCGGAGCTGGTCCTTCGTGGGAAGGTCGCCGTTCAGCAGCAGGAACGCGACTTCCTCGTACTGGGCCTTCGTGGCGAGCTCGTCGATCGAGTAGCCGCGGTACACGAGGCTGTTGTCCTCGACCTTGCAGATCGCGGTGGTCGTCGCCACGACGCCCTCGAGCCCGCGGGTGGCGACCTTCGCGCGGCTCTCGTCGGTCACGTTCCGAGTGTCGCATAAAGGTGTCGGTCGGCCGCCCGACGCTTGCGCGGCCCTGGTGCCTCTTGCTTAGGCTCAGGACCGGGAGTACAGTCGCGCCCACAGGGTCAGTCGGTACTAAACCCTGCGGGGAGGACGAAACGTACGCGGCAGGGCCGCGTTAGGCACCCTAGGGTGCCCGCTTGAACTGAAAGCCCCTCATCCCACCCACCAGCGGAGGGCGGCGGCCGTCGGGCCGGCGCCCTTTCGCTATCTTGGCCTAGAGGAACGGGAGATTCGGTGAAGGCAGGAGCTGCAGTTCCAGAGCGTCGTCCCCGCGTCCCGCGCGACACCTATCGTGCGACCGCGCGCTCGGTCGGGATCGCACCGCGGCTGCGACGCCGCACCGTCATCCTCGACGCCGCGATCCTCTCCGTCGCCGGCCTCTTCCTCCTCCTGACCGCTCCGCTGCTCGGCTCGGCCGTAGGCGACGGCATTCGCCAGATCACCGAGGGCGTGAGTCAGACGCTCGGCGGTCAGCTCGGCAACGCGCAGATCGAGCTGCCGAGCAGCGGTGGCAACAACGCGGTCGGTGCCGAGCCAGTGGTGAACGGCCTTCCCGATTTCACCCGCGACACCGAGATCCAGCTCTCGGGCCGCGTGCCGTCATTCGCGGTGGCGCCGGGACGCAGTGTGGAGATCGTCCTCAACGCCGCCGTCATCGCGAACGCGATGCTTGATGACACCGGAACGTTCGCGGCGTCGCTCACCCTCCGGGACGGAGCGAACGCCATCGGGTTGACGCTGCTCTCCGGCAAGGATGTCATCGCGCGCTCCGCTTACACCGTGATCCTCGACCGACAGCCACCGACCCTCGATTTGATCGGACCGGTCGACGGCTCGACCCTCGATGGACCGAACGTTGTCGTCCAGGGCAAGGCCGAGGTCGGCGCGACGGTCACCGTGAACGGACGCACGGTCGTGCCCGGGCAGGACGGTTCGTTCAGCGAATCCTTCACGCCGCCCGTCGGCCCCGTCGCGATCACCGTCATCGCGCGCGACCGCGCGGGCAACGAAACGACGACGAAGCTGAGCGTGACTCTGCGCGCACCGACCGCCGCGGCCACCGTCGTGACGGTCACGCTCGATCGCGCGAAGGTCCGCCCGAGCGAGATCGTGACCGCGCAGATCCGCGTGACCGAGAAGGGGATCCCCAAGGTCGGCACGATCGCGACGCTGTCGGTGGGCGTCATCACGATCGGCAGCGCCGCGACGGACGTCTTCGGTAACACGCGCATCGCGTTCGCCGCGCCTCCGAACGAGGGTGATGCCACGGTGGTCGTGTTCGCGGCGGGCGCGTCGGGAAGGACTGTGCTGACCGTCGCACGCTGAGCGCTCGGTATCGGCACCCGGCGATACTGCCCCGGTGACCTCAGCAGATCTCGTCCTCTTCTCCCTCCTGGGTGGCACCGCGCTGCTCCTCTACGGTGTTCGTCTGGTCGGGGAAGGCCTGCAGCGCGCCGCGGGAACGCGCCTGCGGCACGTCCTCTCGACGCTCACCGGAAATCGACTCAAGGCGCTCGCGGTCGGCGCCGGCGTGACCGCGGTGCTCCAGTCCTCCAGCGCGACCACGGTGATGCTGGTCGGGTTCGCCTCGGCGGGGTTGCTCTCGCTCCGACAGACGATCGGCGTGATCCTCGGCGCGGACGTCGGCACGACGGTCACGGTGCAGCTCCTCGCGTTCGACCTTCTCGCCGTCTCACCGCTCGTCGTGTTCGCGGGGTGGGTGACGTGGGCCATCGGACGCGGCACGGTCCGCTACATCGGTCAGGCGGTGCTGGGCTTCGGCTTCCTCTTCCTCGGAATGAAGCTCGTCTCCGACGGGACGGCGCCGCTCGCGACCAGTCCGCTGTTCCGCGATCTCCTCACGGCCCTCACCGGACAGCCGCTCATCCTGCTGCTCGTCGCCGCAGTCTTTACCGCGCTGGTGCGCTCGAGCGCGGCGGTGATCGGGCTCGCGTTGTCGCTCGCGGCCAGTGGTCTCATGCCACTGTCCGGCGCGATCCCGATCATCTTCGGCGCGAACATCGGCACCGCGGCAACGGCGCTCTTCGCAGCGATCGGACAGAACGCCGAAGCGCTGCGCGTCGCGGCAGCGCACGCGGCGTTCAAGGTGGTCGGCGTGATCCTGTTCGTACCGTTCGCCGGCCTCTTCACCGATCTCGTCGCGCGAACCGCGCCCGACGTGCCGCGACAGATCGCGAACGCCCACACGCTCTTCAACGTGATCCTGGCGGCCGTCTTCCTGCCGTTCACCAATGTCGCGGCGGATGTGTTCACGCGGCTCGTGCCGGATCGGGCGACGACGTCGATGGGAGCGATCTACCTGAATACGCAGACGATCGACACACCCGCGGTCGCGCTCGGCCAGGCTCTCCGCGAGACGCTACGTATGGGTGACGTCGTCCTCCAGTCGCTGCGCGACTCGCTCGCGGTGCTCGAACACAATGACGAGCGGCTGATGCGCGAGGTCATCGCGCGCGACGACGTGATCGACCGCCTCGAGGAGGACATCAAGCAGTTCCTCATCGGCGTCGGCCAGCAGCAGCTGACCGAGGAGCAGGCGGAGCGCGAGACAGCGCTCATCTTCGTGATCGCGAACCTCGAGGAGATCGGCGACGTGATCGAGAAGAACTTGATGGAGCTCGCCGCCAAGAAGATCGCCGGGCAGCATGTGTTCAGCCAGCAGGGCTGGTCGGAGATCCGCGAGCTCCACGCCAAAGTGGTCGAGAACCTCGAGCTGGCGATGTCGGCCCTCGCGTCGAACGATGCGACGATCGCCGAGAAGATCATCCGTCACAAGAGCGTGGTGAACGTCCTCGAGCGCCAGCTCCGTCAAACGCACATCCGCCGTCTGCACGAGGGCCTGCGCGAAACGATTGACACGTCCTCGATCCACCTCGACCTGCTCGCGAATCTGAAGCGCGCGAACTCGCTCGTCGCGGGCATCGCGTACGCGGTCCTCGGGCGGCACAAGGTGAAGGACGTCGAGGAATGAGTCGGCGGTGAGCGGCCGCGCGTATGTCGGCACGTCTGGCTGGTCGTACACCTCGTGGCGGCCGAAGTTCTACCCCGCGGGCATGAAGAGCGCCGAGTTCCTGCACCACTACGCGACGCGCTTCACGACTATCGAGATCAACTACACCTTCAACCACCTGCCGACGGAGAACAACGTCGCGCAGTGGACCGCCGCGACGTCCGACGACTTCGTCTTCGGGCTCAAAGCCTCGCAGCAGATCACGCATCGCATGCAGCTCCGGGAGCCGGCGGAGACGCTGCCGATCTTCTTCGAGCGCGCGCGCCTGCTCGGCAGGCGCCTCGGACCGATCCTCTTCCAGACGCCACCGTGGGTGAAGCGGGACGACGACCGCTTGGCGATGTTCCTCGCCGCGCTCCCACGCGATGTGCGCTGCGTTCTGGAGGTGCGCGACACGTCCTGGTACGCGGCGGACGTCTACGAGCTGCTGCGCGCGGCGAACGTCGCACTCGTGCACGCGGAGGGGGAGAAGTCGCCGTCGCCGGCCGAAACGCTCGGCCTGACGGCGCACTTCGCATACGCGCGGCTGCGGAACCGCGATGGCTACGCAGACGACGCGGTGGACGCTTGGGCCGCACGGTTCCGCGCCCTGCTCGACTCGGGCAAGGACGTGTACGCGTACTTCCGACACGACGAGGACGGGTCGAATGCCCTCTCGGCGGAGCGCCTGCGACGCGCGATCTCATAACCGCGGTCGCGGTCGGCTGCGGCGCGCTCTTCATCTTGTCCGCGCAGCTCGCGCAGCGCCGCGCGCTCGGGCGGCGCGGCGCGACGACCCACACCGCGGGCGGCCTTCCGTCGCTCGTCCCGTACTTCTTCTGGGTGCCGTACCTCGTCATCGCACTGCGGCCCGGTCCCGAGATCCCGGTCCCGGACCCGCTCCGTTGGCTCGGCGTGGCCCTGGTCGTCGCCGGAGTCGCGTTCTCCCTCTGGTCGATCGTGACCCTCGGACGCCACTACGACCTGGTGCTCGAGATCCACCAGGACCACGAGCTGGTCCGGCGCGGTCCGTACGCGCTGGTGCGGCATCCCGTCTACTCGGGCCTCGGTCTCCATTTCGCGGGGGCGTGCCTCGCGACGGGCAACGTCCTGCTCATCGCCGGGACGCTGCTCGTGTCGTACCCGGCGTTCTACGTCCGTGCTCGCGCCGAGGAGCGTCTCCTGCGGGACCGTTTTGGCGCCGAGTACGACAGATACGCTCGGGAGGTGCCAATGCTTGTGCCCTTGCCGTAGCCTTGCCGCCAGGGGAGCAGGTCACGCTTAGGAGGGAAAGGTGAACTGGCTCGCCATCATCATCGCCGTCATCGCGAACATGGTCATCGGGACCCTGTGGTATGGGAACTGGGCCTTCGGGAAGAGTTGGATCAAGCTCTCTGGGCACAACATGGGCGAAGGCCTGCAGCAGGGGCCGCTCTACGGACTCACCGCACTCGCTGCGCTCGTTCAGGCGATCACGATGTCCTGGTTCGTCGGCCAAACAGGCGCGAGCAGCGGCGCTGCTGGCGCGATCATCGGTCTCTACGTCGGTCTTGGCTTCGTCGCCACGGCGATGTTCGCCGAGGTGCTCTTCGCGGGACGACACCCGCGCCTCTACGCCATCACCGCTGGCTACGCGGTCGTCGCGGCGATCGTCCAGGGCGCGATCATCGGCTTCCTCGGGTAACGCGCTGGACTACCCGCTCGATCTCCGGTTCCGGCTGATCTCGCTGGGGCCCCAGATCAACGTGCTCGACGTCGGCGGCCGTTCGGTCGCGTACGTCAAGCAGAAGGCGTTCCGTCTGAAAGAGGACGTCGAGGTCCACACCGACGACTCGCGGCAGACCCCGTTGTGGCGGATCAAGGCTGATCGGATCATCGACTGGAGTGCCGCCTACCGGATCACCGATGCGAGCGGCGCCCTGCTCGGAACACTCCGGCGCAAGGGCGGCCGCTCGCTATGGCGCGCGACCTACGTCATCACCGATCCGAACGATCAGGCCATCGGCGGCATCCACGAAAAGGACCCGTGGACGAAGGTCCTCGACGGTCTGCTGTCGCTCATCCCGATCGTCGGCGACCTCACCGGCTACTTCCTCAACCCGAGCTACCTCGTGAGCCGCGGCGACGAGTCGATGCTCGAGGTACGCAAGCGACCTGCACTCTTCGAGGGGCGGTTCTCGATCGAGCAGACCGGCACCGTCGATCCGCGTAGCGAGGCGCTGTTCCTTGCGAGCGTGCTGATGATGGTGCTGCTCGAGCGCGGGAGAGGTTAGGCGGCTTTCGGGAAAAGGCGCGCGCCGACCGCGGACGCTGCGATGGTGATCGCCGCGGCGGCGAGCACTGCGCTGAACTGACCGGCTGAAACGACGCCTGCGGCGAGGCCGAGGCCCATCACGACAAAGCTGAACTCGCCGACCTGACCGAGGCCGACGCCGAGCTGCGCGCGACGTGCCGGGACGGAGAACACCGCGGCCAGCGCAGCGATCGTCACCGTCTTCAGCGCCACGAGCAGAAGCACGAGCCCGAGCACGCCGGCCTCGCTGACGACGGTCGCGGGCTCCACGAGGGTGCCGATCGCGACGAAGAACATGACCGCGAAGAGGTCGCGGAATGGCAGCACCTCGCGTCGCGCCTCCTGCGCCTCGGGGCGGATCGAGAGGAGGAGGCCCGCGACGAACGCGGCGAGCGCGACGGGGACGCCGAACACCACCGCGCCGACGCCGGCGTTGGCGAGCGCGACCGAAACCGCGACGATAAGGAAGATGTCCGGCTGCTCTCGCACGCGAGCCAGCAGCCACGGCATGACGACGAGCTGTGCGACCGCGGCGAAGCCGACGAACGCGATCGCCTTGCCGAACGCGAACGCCGGCGCATCGCCGCTCGGCGCGAGGAGAACGGCGAGGATCGTGGCCGCGACGAGCGTGACCGCGTCTTGAAGGATCGCCCAGACGACGAGCGCGCGGTCGGTCACTACGTCCGTCGTGCGGCGGCGACTGCGCGTGATGTTCACCACGACGACGGAGCTGGATAGCGCGACCGCGAGGCCCAGCGTCACCGCACCGAGCGGACTGGCGCCCAACCAGCTGAACGCGACCGCGCCGGCGAGCGTGCCGATCGCGATCTGCAGCGGGACCGCGAGCAGGATGCCGCGCGGCTCGCGGCGGAGCGCGCGGAGGTCGAGCTCGATGCCGACTTCGAAGAGCAGGAGGACGACACCGACGTCGGCCAGCACCTGGATCTGATGGCGATCGGCGACGTACCCCGGGGTGAACGGCCCGACGAAGAGGCCAACGAGGAGGTATCCGAGGACGGCGGGTAGCCCGACGCGCCGGCTGATGGCGCCCGCGAGCGCTGCAGCGAGCAGGACGACACCGATCTCGAGAACGGGGACAGCCTGGGGCACATTCGCAGGCTACTGGGTCGCAGCAGGATGGGTTGAGGGCGACGTCGGCGGCGGGGAGGCAGTCTCGCGAGCGAAGTTGAGCCCGCGGTATGCCGCGTGAGTAATGCTGCGGAAAAGGAGCGGGCGAGTTTGAGCGAGCGAGACTGCGTCCGTCAGCCGCTCGGCGTCGCCCGGCCAGGGACTAGCTTGAAGGCACGTCCCAGTCAGCAGGCAGGATGTGGATCCAGGTCTGCCCGGGCGAGAGGTAGATCTTCTGGTTGTAGAAGTTCGTGAAGACGAACGGGTCGGTGTAAGAGGCGCGCGACCACGTACCGTCCTGGCGGCGTCCGTCGCGGAAGACGCTCGCCTTGCCGACGCCGGTGAGACGCATGTCGAGGCTCGCCGCGCCGCCGGCATCGTCCCGCACGTCGGTCGCCCAGATATCGGTGTTGATGATCACGACGTTGCGCGCGCGGATCTCCTGCCCGTTCATCCCATCGATCTCGCGCTGGTAGTCCAGCGCGTTGCTCGCACTCTGACGGCGAATGTAGCTCCGTGAGCCGGCGTCGTAGTTGTAGAGGACGCGCGCGTCGAGCCGGTAGGGAATGAGCACGTTGACAGCTGGGACGCTGCCGATGAACCCGCCTGTCGTTTCGGGGTGGTCGGCGGAAGCGAGGAAGTCCCAGCGCGGGACATCGACCGGGCCGCCGCCGCCGACCGAGACGGTCGCCTCGCGGAGCGCCTGCGACGAGGTGAAGAGGTTGTGTGGGATGACGCGGCCGTCGACATTCGTGCGATAGAACGTGCTGCCCTGGCCGAGCTGCGGCGAGACGCCGACGTACGCGCCGCGCTCGATGTCACCGCGCACCAGACCCTCCATGAGCTGCGACGCGCCGGAGAACACCAGCGACCCGCGCACCATCGGCGTGGTGTAGCGGTCCGAGAAGCGAACGCTGCGCACCGCGCCGATCGTGTCCGGATCCTGCGAGTGGAAGTACGCCGCGAGACGCGTGATGAAGCCCTCGACGAGCAGCTCCATGACCATGTCCGCCTGGCTGATGCCGTAATGCGGGCGCGCGGTCGGCGCGTTGTCGATCTTCACCGCGAGCGGCCGGCGCAGCGGGCTCGGGCCACCGGCGACGACCGGCATCCCATTCAATGGCCAGCACGACACGCACGCGAGCTTCTGCACCTCGCGCGGGGGCGTGATCCAGCTGTCCGGCTGGAACGTGAATGCCGCGGTCCCGGTGTTGCTCAGCGAGCCCACGTGCGTCGTTCCGTCGCCGAGCGCGGAGATAGTGGCTGCGTCGGCCTTGCCGTCCTTGTTCCAGTCGCCCGCGACGAACCCGGTCGCGCTCCAGTTCAGCGTCCCGGCTCCGAATGTCGCGATGCCGCTGACGTCGCGCAGCGCGAAGCTCGACGCGGCCGACATGAGATGGACGCGCGTGCTCCCATCGCCGTACGAGTACATCGTGAGGATGTCGGTCTTGCCGTCCCCATCGACGTCCGCGGCGGCCCACTTCGCCTTGGTCATGTCGAAGAAGCCGGTGGGCGAACTCCACATGCCGGACCATCCACCGATCGGCTGCAGGCCGCGCGGCGAGGGATCGAAGATGTGGACCTTGATCTGGAAGTTCGGGTACTGGTAGATCATCGCCACCTGATCCACGCCGTCGGTCCGCGTGAAGTGACCGGTCAGGAACCGCGCCTTCGACGAATCGATCTGCCCGGGACCCGAGTCATAGGCGCCGCCATCGCCGGCGTAGAAGAGTCCCGTCCCGGTCGCGATGAGGTAGAGGAACTTCAGCTGGAAGTTGTCGAGCTGGTACGGGATCATCAGCCCGGTCTTCGGCGTCCCATCCCAGACACCGGCAAGCACACCTTGCGCGCGGTTCCAATCGAAGTTCGTGTGCCGCCACCAGCCGGCGTTGCCGGTGTACGCGAAGCTGCTGCCGGTCGAGAGCCACACGACCATGTGGACCGTGAGGCCGCCATCGTTGTACAGGACGGCGATGTCGGTCTTCTTGTCGCCGTTCAGATCGATGGCGACCGGCTTCATGCGCGAGAGGTCGAAGTGGTTCGCGCCCTCGAGGAACCACTCGGTGTGGGTGAACTTGCCGTCCGCCCCGCGGTCGAGCACGACGATCCGGAGACCGAAGTCGTCGTTCGGGTCGTAGATGGAAGCGATCTGCTGCGTGCCGTTCCCGCGGAAGTCGCCGACGAGGGTGAAGCCATTCGCCAGGGTCTGCGCCGCGGCGCCGCCTCCGCCGGGCTGGAGCGCGGGCATCAGGGTGAGCGAGAGCACGAACGTCAGGAAAAGTGCGAGGAGCCTCACAAGCGCCAGAACGCGCGATGCGACCGTTTTGTGACGGTCTATGCGAAGAGGCGGTCCTCGTAGCCGACGGCGCCGATCGCCTCGCGCTTCGAGCGGCCGGACAGCAGGTGCTCGGCCATCGTGATGCCCATCTCCGAGGCGATGTCCATGTCCACGTACTTGTAGAGGCCCTGCCGGCCGCCGGTCACGAGACCGTCGAAGCGCATCAGCTCGTCGGTGAGCGTCTGCATCACCGCCTCGAAGCCGACCAGGTAGACCGGATAGCCGGTCGTCGAGCGCAGGACGACACACTCAGCGAGGTCCTCTTCGCGGCAGAAGCCCTCCGCCACCAGCTCCGCCGCGCAGCGCCGCCCCAGATCCTCAGCGGACGCCGTCCAGATCGCGTCGCCGGTCTCGCAGGTGATGTCGCAGAGCACGACCGTCTCCTCCGGCAGGCAGATCTCGGTCCCGCCGTAGTTCCGCGTCTCCGAGACGCGGTTGAAGGTCTTGTCCTGGAAGTACACGGACTGCGCCGGCAGCACCTTCGGCTGCCGGAAGCGCAGACCGACGATGGTGAGCGCACGGAAACGGAGCTGACGCGCCGCCTGGCGCGAGGCCGGTGACACGCCCTCGCCGAGCAGCGTGAAGAGCGCCGGCAGTGGCAGCGTGTTCACCACGCGGTCGCACGCGATCCGCTCCTCGGGGCCTTCGAACCGGTAGGGCTCGAGCCCCGGCTCCATCCCGGTCGCGATGAGGCAGAGCTGCCCGCCCTGCGCGGTCGACGCGACGCGCCGATAGCGGACCGCGCTGACGCGGTCACCATCGAGCTCGAGCCCCGTGACGAGTGCGCGCGTGAGCACGCGGTTGTCCGGCGATGCCGCGCGGATGCGGTCGGCCATCCGTCGCGAGATGAGACCGGCGCCCCTGGGTGGGTAGTAGAGCTGCACGACGAGCGGTGCGTACTTGTGCTCGCCCTCGGTGATCTTGTCGAGTCCTTTCCGGAACGAGCTCACCGCGACCTTCCACAGGTTGATCTGCGGGATGCGGTGCTGCGCGAAGGACGCCGCGAGCCGTGAGGGCGGTATGCCCCAGACCTTCTGCGTATACGGACCGAAGAACATCCCGTACAGGGTCTTGCCCATGCCCTGGAGGACCCAGTCCTCCGCCGAGACGATCCTGCGCGGCCGCACGCGCATGCGCATGACCTCGACGAAGTAGTCGAAGAACGCGCGCGCCGCGAGGAGCGGCGACATGCTGCGCGCGATGTCCAAGGCTTCGAGCGGGTACTTGTAGTACTTGCCGCGGAACTTGATCCGCACGTTCTTCGCTTGCGCGGGGAAGCCGTCCGACGCGATCTCTTTGAACATGTCGAGCACGCGCTGATTGCGCGCGTGATAGGCGTGCGGTCCGAAGTCGAAGCCGGCGTTCGTCGCGCCGCGCAGCGTCGTCGCGAGACCGCCCAGGAAGTCCTGCGCCTCGATGAGCGTGACCCGTTCGCCGTGCTCGGCCAGCGTGAAGCCGGCGGCGAGCCCGCAGATGCCGCCGCCGAGCACGACCGTATGGCTCAGAGAGACCTCCTGCCGTGGTGTGGGTGCGGTTCAGGGTAAGCGGTAGACCTTGAGGTCGCCGGCCACGCGTTCGCCCGGCGCCACGTCCCTGGTGATCGTCGCGCCGATGACGATGGCGGCTCGGTCACCGAGGCGCACGCCGCTCGAGATCACCGCATGCGGTCCGATCCACACCGCGTCGCCGATCACGGCGCTGCCCGCGAGCGTCGCGCCCGCCGCGATGAGACAGCGCGCCCCGATACGCACGGAGTGCGCGACATGCACGAGGTTGTCGATCTTCGTGTCGTCACCGATGCTCGTCGGTGCCCGGAACAGGCTGCGGTCGACGGTCGAGTTGGCCTGGATCTCGACGCGCGCGCCGATCTCGACCGAGCCGGCGTGTGGGACGGCGATGTTCGTGGTGCCGTAATCCCACTCCGCACGCGCCGCGCGGCCCTGGCGCATCGCCGGTCCCTTGAACTCGAAGCCCTCGGAGCCGAGTACCGCGCCCGCGCGCACGATCGCGTCGTCGCCGAGCGCGACCCGCTCGAGGATCGTCGCGTTCGGCTCGATGACGACACGCGCGCCGATGCGGACGTTCCGCGACGCGACGTACGCGCGCTCGTGCACGCGTGCACTCGGATCGACCGTGGTCGCGAAGTCCCGCCAGTAGAAGTCGCTCGAAGCGTGGAGCCAGCGGTGCAGGTCGTAGAACGCGGCCTCGGGGCGATCCGCGACCGCGAGGCCGACTGAGGACGGCACGCTTTCGGCAAGCGCCGCGGTCGTGACCATGGCGACCGCCCCGCTCGTCTTCGCGAGGCGCTCAAGGGAGCGCGCGTCGCCGGCATAGACGAGCACGCGACCGGCGCTCGCGCCGAGGAGCGCGAGGTCGTCGAAATCGGCGTCGCGCACCACGCGAAGCGGCGCGTGAGGGGCGGCTTCGCTCAGCTTCATCGCGCGCACTCTACCCGTAGGATTCGCGCGTGTTCCAACCGACACCGGTCGATGCCGTGCGTGCCTACACCCGCGAGACGTCGCCGCTCTGCTTCACCACCGACATCGAGTGGGCGCCCGACTGGGCGATCCGCGACCTCTACGAGCTCGCGGATCAGTACGGCGTGTCGCTCACGCCGTTCCTCACGCATCGGTCCGAGTACCTGACCCGGCGTCTTGGTGTGCGCGACGCCGTATCGAGCGGCGATGTGGGCGTCCACCCGAACTTCCTGCCAGGCAGCACGCACGGTGCGACCGTCGACGAGGTCATCGCGACGACGAAGACGCTGTGGCCCGACGCGGTCTCGTTCCGCTCGCACTGCTTCTACGACGACACGCGAATGCTCCGTAAGATGGCCGAGGCGGGCTTCCGCTACGACTCGAACCTGTTCGCGTTCCTGCAGCCGATGCTCGCGCCCTTTCGCACCGTCGCCGGGACCGTGCGCCTGCCGGTGTTCTGGGAGGACGATGTGCATTCGGGTGCGGGCCTGCCGTGGGAGCTGGGTGCGCTGCGCGATGCGTTCGCGTCGCCAGGACTCAAGATCGTGAACGTGCACCCGCTCCGCATCGCGCTCAACGTTCCCGACGCGAGCTTTGCCGAGTCCAACCGGCGGCTCGGCTCGGCGGTCGATGTCGATGCGCGCGCCGAGGGGCACAAAGGAACAGGCGCGCGGACGTTCCTCGAGGCGCTGTTCGCGCACGCCACCGGCGGCGGCAGCCAGCCGGTACGGCTTCGTGACCTGTACGAAGAGGCGGTCGAGCGAGGCATCGGCGCCTCGGACCGACCGGCCTAAACTCGGGCCGTGCGCGTCGCTGCAATACAGGCGCTCGAGCATCATCTCCCCGAGCGCCGTCTCACGAACGACGAGCTTGCGAAGCTCTATCCCGACTGGTCGGCCGAGAAGATCTTCGACAAGACCGGGATCCGCGAGCGTCGGGTCGTCGCGCCGGACGAGTTCGCGTCGGATCTCGGCGCGTCCGCGGCGGAGAAGCTCTTCGCACGCACCGGTCTCGACCGGTCGACCGTCGACCTCCTCGTGTACTGCACGCAGAGCCCCGACTACTTCCTACCCACCACGGCGTGCATCCTTCAGGAGCGGCTCGGCCTACCGACGACCACCGCGGCGTTCGACTACAACCTCGGCTGCTCCGCGTTTCCGTACGGTCTGGCGATGATCCGCGGCCTCATCGAAACGGGTGCCGCGTCAACCGCGCTGCTCGTCATGGCCGAGACGTACTCGCGCTTCATCCATCCGCTGGACAAGAGCGTGCGCACACTCTTCGGCGACGCGGCGAGCGCCGTCCTCGTCACCGCGACGGAGCGAGAGGCGCCGACGCTCGGCCCGTTCGTGCTCGGCACCGATGGCAAGGGCGCGAACAACCTCATCGTGAAGCGCGGCGGCGTGCGCCAGCCGATCGGCCGCGAGCCGCTCCTCGAAACGACCGACAACAGCGGCAACGTGCGCACCGACGCCAACCTCTATATGAACGGTCCGGCGATCCTCGAGTTCACCATCCGGCGCATCCCCGCCGTCTTCAAGGAGCTGCTCGCGCGCGCCGAGGTCACGCTGAACGACGTGCGGTGGGTGATCATGCATCAGGCCAACGAGTACATGCTTCGCTACCTGCAGAAGAAGATCGGGATCCCCGACGAGAAGTTCGCGGTGCATCTGGAGTTCTGCGGCAACACCGTGTCCTCGACGATCCCGATCGTGCTCCAGCACCTGGTGAAGGAGGGGCAGGTCAAGCGCGACGATCTCCTCCTGACCCTGGGCTTTGGCGTCGGCTACTCGTGGGGGGCGAATCTCATCCGCTGGAGTCCCGACCGCTGAACGATCCGCTGCTGCCGCCCCGGCGCGCGTGAACGAACACGAGTTCCTGCGCGGTCTCCGTGACCGTCTCGCGTGGCCTGATCTCGGACCCGACACCCAGCTCTCCGGTGACGAGCGTTGGGACTCCCTCGCTCAGGTCGACGTCGTCATGTACGTGCAGGACGAGCTCGGACAGACGCTCTCCGCGGATGAGCTGCAGAAAGTCACGCGGGCGCGCGAGCTCGTGGGACTGGTGAGAGAGAAGCTCGCTTAGCTGCGCAGCACCTCCTTCACGAGGCGAGGGATATCGCTCGGCGCGTTCGCGACGGGTATGCCCGCGGCTTCGAACGCCTTCACCTTCGACTCCGCCGTGCCCTGATTGCCGGAAACGATCGCGCCGGCGTGCCCCATCCGCTTTCCGGGTGGCGCTGAGCGGCCGGCGATGAACGCCACCGCAGGCTTCTTGCCGTTCGCGCGCATGTACTCGGCGGCGCTCTCCTCGGCGCTTCCGCCGATCTCGCCGACGATGACGATCACCTCCGTTGCCGGATCTTCGTTCAGCAGCTGCACGGCCGCCGGCGTCGGCAAGCCGATGACGGGATCTCCGCCGATGCCGAGGCACGTCGACTGACCCAGGCCGGCGCGGCTCAGCAGGTCGGCGATCTCGTAGGTGAGCGTCCCGCTGCGCGACACGAATCCAACGGGTCCCGGCGAGAAGTTCCGCGCGGGCATGATCCCGATCTTGCATTCGCCTGGCGTGATCGCGCCGGGGCAGTTGGGTCCGATGAGCGTCGTCGCGGAACGCTCGAGCACCGACGCGACCTTGAGCATGTCTTGGATCGGCGTTCCCTCGGTGATCGCGATGACCAGATCGAGCTCGGCGTCGAGTGCCTCGAGCATCGCGTCCATCGCGCCCGCCGCGGGTACGAAGATGATGGACGCGTTCCCGCCGGTCTCGACCGTCGCGCGCGAGACCGTGTCGAAGATGGGGAAGCCTTCACGCGTCGTGCCGCCCGCTCCGGGCACGACACCGCCGACGACCTTCGTGCCGTACTCGCGCATGCGCGTCGCGTGGAACGTGCCCTCGCGCCCCATACCCTGGACGACCACCTTCGTGTCGCGGCCGAGGAGCACGCTCATGTCGGCTTCGCCGCCATGAGCACAACACCGATTCGTCGCAGGGGCTCCGCCCCTGCAACCCGGCTCATGCCCTCCCTGCCAGCACGACAGCTTCTGCGGCTGCGTCGTCCATCGTCGCCTTCGAGACGAGCTTCGCGCCTTCGAGCAGCCTGCGCCCCGCCTCGGCCTCGGTGCCCGACAAGCGGATCACGAGCGGCACGCTCGGCGGATGCGTCGTGATCACCGACAGGATCCCCTTCGCGACCTCGTCGCCGCGCGTGATGCCGCCGAAGATGTTGATGAGGACGCTCTTCACCTTCGGGTTCGCGAGCACGATCTCGAGCGCCGAGCGCACCACCGATTCCTTTGCGCCGCCACCGACGTCGAGGAAGTTCGCGGCATGTCCCCCGGCCCGCTGCACCGCGTCGAGCGTCGCCATGACCAGGCCGGCGCCGTTGCCGATGATCCCCACGTCTCCGTCGAGCTGCACGAAGCTGAAGCCGAGCGCGCGAGCGCGCTCCTCCACCTCCTCGTCGGGCGAGACCTCCTTCCAGTCGCGCAGCTCGGTCTGGCGGAACAGCGCGTTGTCGTCCATGTCGAGCTTCGCGTCGCCCGCGAGGACCGTGCCGTCGGTCTGGATGAAGAGCGGATTGATCTCGACGAGCATCGCGTCGGTGCGCGCATACACGCCGTAGAGCTTGATCGCGATGTCCGCGACGGCGTTCCGTTGCGCCGCGGGCACGCCGGCGTCGAAGCACAGCGCTCGCGCCTGATAGGGGAGGAGTCCGACCAGCGGGTCCGGCCAGCCGCGCGCGATCTTCTCGGGCTCCTTCTCCGCGACCTCTTCGATGTCCATCCCGCCGACGGTCGACAGCATCACGACCGAACGGCGGCGATCGCGGTCGAGCGTGATGCCGAGGTAGAGCTCGCTCGCGATCTGCGCGCCGCGTTCGACCAGGACTTTGCGGACGCGCAGTCCTTTTATCTGCATGTGCAGGATCGTCGAGGCGTGCTCGCGCGCCTCCGCCGGGGTCGTCGCGACCTTGATGCCGCCGGCCTTCCCGCGTCCGCCGGCGTGCACCTGCGCTTTCACGACGACGGCGCCGCCAAGGGCCCGCGCGGCAGCCTCCGCCTCCTCATGCGTCGTCGCGAGACGACCTTCGGGGATAGGGATGCCTGCGCGCGCGAGCAGCTGCTTCGCCTGGTACTCGTGGAGCTTCACGGGAGTCGGACCGAGGATATCGTCGCGCTCCGTGAGGCGCGTTTCGGTCGTCGGCTCGACGGGGACAGGAAAGACGACGTTCGCTCGCGAGCTGGCGGCGATCCTCGGCGTGCCGCACGTCGAGTGCGACGCGCTCTTCTGGGAGCCGGACTGGCAGACGGCGGAACGAGAGACGTTCCTCGCGCGCATCGACGCGGCGACCTCCGGTGAGGCGTGGGTCGCCGACGGCAACTACGGCGGAACGGGCGCGCGCGAGATCGTGTGGGGCCGTGCAGACACGGTGATCTGGCTCGACTTCTCGCTGTTCGTCATCTTTGCGCGCCTGTGGCGTCGGACGACAGCGCGGATCCGCGATCGTGCCGAGCTCTGGCCGGGCACCGGCAATCGTGAGACGGTCCGCAACGCGTTCTTCTCGCGCGAGTCGCTCTTCATCTGGGCCCTCCGGACCTATCGGCGGCGGAAGCGGCAATACGCGGAGCTGTTCGCCCGCCCGGACTACGCCCGCCTGGCGGTCCACCACTTTCGAGAGCCGCGCGAGGCCGAGCGCTGGCTCGAGTCGCAACGCGCACTCGTCGCGCCGCGTATATAGGTGTGATGACGACCGTCGCTGCCGCACGCCCTGCCGCCTTGCCGGGCGTGGCCGAGCTCGGCGTGAAGTTCGACTGGCTCGTCGTTGCGGCGTCGGCTTGGCTCGGCGCCGGCCTGTACTGGGACGGCTGGGCGCACGGCTACGGCCTTCCCGATTCCTTTTGGACGATCTGGCACGCGGCCTTTTACTCGGGCTTCGCCGCGTGCGCGGCCGTGATCCTCGGCGGTGTCGCGCGCAACCGAGCGAACGCGGCGACCTGGCGCGCCGCGATCCCGGCCGGCTACCAATGGGCGGTCGCCGGCGTATTCGTGTTCGGCGTCGCAGGTGCGTTCGACATGATCTGGCACACGATCTTCGGCATCGAGCTCAGCACCGACGCGCTGCTCAGCCCGAGCCACCTCGCGCTCGGCGCCGGCGCCGCGCTGATCGTCAGCGGGCCGTTCGTCGCGGCGGCGCGCCGCGGCGGCGGCAGCGGTCTGCTCGCGCAGCTACCGGCCGTCATCTCTCTCACGTTCCTGTTCGGAACGTTCACCTTCTTCTCGCTGTTCGCCGGTCCGTACTCGAACGTGATCGGCACCGGACCGCGTCCGAACGACGCGACCCTGGTCCGCGCGCTGCTCGGCATGTATCTCTTCAGCGCGCTCCTCGTCGGCTGTGCGCTCGTGGCGCTGCGTCGCGGCACGCTCCCGATCGGCGCGCTCACCGTGCTGCTCGGCCTCAACGCCGTCGCGATGATCCTCATGCGCGGCCACGCGCCGCTCGACGTGCAGGTGACGTTCATGCTCGTGGCGATCGTCGCGGGCGCGATCGGTGACCTCCTCGTGTGGCGGCTGCGGCCGTCGGACGCGCGACCGCTGCAGCTGCACATATTCGCCTTCGTCCTGCCGGCTGCGTACCTCGCGATCTATCTGACCGTCGTCGTCCTGCGCGTCGGCAGCGGTTGGACCGTGCACGAGCTCACCGGGATGGTGACGCTCTGCGGCGTCGTCGGTCTGCTCGTCAGCCTCGTCGCCGTGCCGCGCCCAGCTAGTCGGTGACGTCCGCCGCCACCGCGAGGATGCCGCGGCGCGTGAGGGCGAGGCGCACGCCGTGTTCGACATCGGCCGGGATGCGTCCATCGAGCGAGCGGAGGACATCTTCCGGCACCGCGCTGCTTTCCGACGCGAGCATGTCGGCGGCATTGCGCCGCAGATCGGGATCGGGCGAGGTCAGGTTCTGCGCGATGCGACGGCCGAACAGCCAGCGCGTGTGCCACGCGTTGTACACGTAGACGAGCGAGAGGCTTGCCCCGATCCCGAGCAGTGTCCTGATGCCGAACAGACCCATGTCCACTGCACGGAGTCCGAGGATCAGCGATACGGCCGCGACCATGTTCCCGAACGCGTTCACACCACCCGACAGAAACGCGCGGGCGCGCGGACGGATCGCCGCGGAGACCTGGCTGTACACGAGCTCGCTGGCCGGCCGATGCAGCGCCGGGATCCAGATGCGCTCGCCGAGCTGGAGTGCCACGCCGGTCACGAGGTTCAGGTTGAACCACGCCGCGGCGGCGTAGGTGCCGAGGAACCAGAGCGGCAGGAAGAAGAGCACCCAGGCGATCCCGATGCGCCGCAGGAGTCCGCTGGTGATAAAGCTCTGGATCGCGAGCGCGACGAGCGACGAGCTGGTGTAGACCGAGGCGTAGAGCTGCGCAAAGAAGTCTTCACGACCGACGCTGGTGTTGCCGACCGAGCTCTGGTCGAGGCCGAGCAGGTAGAGGAAATTCGCGAACTGCATGAGGAAGTACCAGAAGAAGACGCCGACGCCGAACGTGCGGAGCAGCGAGTCGGATGTGACGGCGCGATAGCCGTCGACCGACTCGCGGATCGTCGCACGCACGCCCTGCGGCCGATCCTTGATCTCGACATGGCCGGAGCGGCCTTCGGGCAGCCCGCGGTAGAGCACGAGCGCGACGAAGCACACGAAGAAGCCCACCGCCTGCGCGCCGATGAAGTTCTCCGCGTGGATGAGCGGCGCGATCGCCGCGCCGACGAATCCGCCGACGATCTTGCCGACGAGCACCGACCCGGCGAAGAAGGGAAAGAGACGCCGCGATTGTTCGGAGTCATACAGGTTGCCGGCGTAGACCCAGAAGAGGATGTAGATCGTCTCCTTGACGCCGTGCGCGAACACGTAGGAGATCGGCTGGACGATGCTCCCGATGGCGTTGTAGGTGATCGCGTACTGGATCCCGACCGACAGGAGAGTGACGGCCGCGACGTAGAGAAGAAGCATGGTGCGGCGACGCATGCGGTCGATGAAGAAGAAGATGAGAGCGGAGACCGCGAGCATCGCGATCGGCGTGATGATGTACATCCACGGGACGTTCTGCACGCCGTAGCGCTTCACGAAGAGCGCGTCGGCGCCGAGTTTTCCCACCCAGTCGGCGCCGACCATGACGGTGAGCAGGAAGTAGAGGAAGAGCGCGAGGCCCCATTCGCCGCGTCGCAGGGGCATCGCGTCCCGGAGCAGCCGTCTCATGGTCGAAGTATGGAGGGGGATGGCCGCGAGTCGGGGTGGTTAGGAGACCGCGCTCTTCGAGCGCGTGCGACCGAGGCGGCACCCCGTGTCGACGAGATCGAGCGAGAACCATTCATCGCCGACCTTCGCCTGGAATCCGTACGGCGCCGGCTTACCCGCGTCGATCGCGGCGACGACGTCGTTCGGGATGCCGACAACGACCCAGGCAACGCCCGGCGACATGTTGTCGTGGGTTGGCGCGTGTCCCTTGTCGCCCGGCGCGAGCGGAATGCAGAGACGTGTTTCGATGATGTTGTCGTCGGCGCCCACGACGCGTACCGCGAGCGGCACGAGGTCCGCGGTCCCGCCTTCGAGCTGCATCCAGTGGCGTTCCCCGTCGGCGTGCACGCAGAAGCGGAACGGCACCTTTGGCAGAAGACGCGGAGCGGGAAGCGGCGCCGCGACGGCAATGTCCGCGGTCTCGCGCGCGGGCGCGATGGGTCGCATCGGCGGTGAAGACTTGATGACCGGGGCGGATGGCGCGAGCGCCCCACCGGACGGCGGCACGATCGAACGCACCGACGTCACGATCTTCTCCGCCGCTTCGTGCAGCGCCGGGTGACCGCCGATCATGCTCGCTCCGTACGACAGCTCGAGCGTGGCGCGGCCGACCTCGCCGAGCGGGAGCATGAACTCGATGTAGCGCGCGTACTCCTCGGCGGCGGCGTCGATGTCGCCACCGCTCGCGAGCGTCGCGGCGAGACGGCGGTGCGAAGCGAGATCGGTGGGGTCGATCGCCACGGCCGACCAGAGGAGGGCCATCGCGGCGACACGGTTGCCCGCCTGGATCATCATCGCCGCGCCGTCCTTGAGAGCTTCGAGATCGCTGCGATTCGGTCCGGTGTGCGGCACGCTCGGGTCGAGCTCCGTTATGGGGTCGGCCGTTCCGGGTGTCGCGAGGCGGGAGTCATCGTCCATCCGACGGAGTGTGTTCCTGCTAAACAAGACCGACGACCCCCCGGTCGGGGGAAGCCCGCTCCTCGGCGGCGCGGTTACACGCCCAGGGCGGCGCGTGTCTCGCGCTCGATCTCGGCGACGAGCCGGCGCGGCCCGGCGGCGATCGTTTCGAGCGCGCGCGCGACGTGGATCCGCAGCGCGGGCGCGAGGTCGGCCGGCAGCTCCTCCTCATCGAGGATGATCGTCTCCCCCGAAGGTCGGAGAAGCACGTCGACGACGAGGTCGGTGTAGCCGACGAGGTCCTCGCTGATGATCGTGTCGCTCGCGATATTGCAGTAGTAGGCGATCGTCCGTGCTCCATCGAGCCAGTGATAGACGTTGTACAAACGATCGCTCCAGTAGTGCGCGATCGTGATTTGACCGGGATGCAGCGCGATGCCCGTGTCGCCGATGGCCTGGTCGCGGTCGATGACGTAGCGCAAGACCGCGCGACGGCCGACCTCGAGCGATAACCGCTCGCAGCGGTACTCGCTCACGGTTCCGTCGAGGCGGGTCTTGCGTTCTGTCACCGCTGCGCTCGTTTGACGCGCCATGTGCCGTCGGTAGCATGAGCCACGCGTGAGAGAGCTGTACCAGGTGGTAGAGGTCGGGCCGTCCTGGTACCAGGACAACATCCCGTGCCAGGAAGCCTGTCCGGTGAAGACGAACTGCCGCGGGTATCTCAATCTCGCGGCCGCCGGCGAATTCGAGAAGGCGTGGGAGCTCGCTCTCGATCCAAATCCGATGGCATCGATCTGCGGCTCGGTGTGCGCTGCGCCGTGCGAGACGGCCTGCCGCCGCAAGGAGGTCGACAAGCCCCTCTCCATCCGATACGTGAAGAAGTTCCTGTCGGATTGGACGCACGCGAGCGTGCGTGTCGACGGCCACTCGTACACGCAGCCGCCGCCGCCGGTCATCGGCCCCCCGCGTGGCCGCGTGGCGGTCGTCGGCGCGGGATGCGCCGGGCTTTCCGCCGCGAGCGACCTCGCCAAGCTCGGCTTCGGCGTCACCGTTCTCGACGCACTCGATCAGGCGGGCGGCACAGCGCTCGCGGGTGTTCCACCGTTCCGCCTTCCGCGCGAGGTCATCGACCGCGACATCAACGGGATCGTCAACGAGAACGTCGAGCTGCGACTGTCGACGTACATCGGCCGCGACGTGACGCTGAAGCAGCTGCACGACGAATACGATGCGGTGCTCGTGACCGCCGGATGCTTCGAGCCGAACTATCCGGCCGAGATCAAGAACCTCGACGCCGACGGCGTGATGGCGGGCATCGTGTTCCTCGAGCGCGCGTATCGCGGCCGCCCGGTCGAGGTGGGGAAGAACGTTGTGGTCCTCGGCGGTGGCTACACCGCGATGGACTGCGCGTCGACGTCGTGGCGTCTTGGCGCGGACAACGTCTCGATCGTCTACCGCCGTGGCCGCGATGAGATGGTCGTCGACGAGGAAGAGCTCACCGAGACGGAGCGCGAGGGCATCCACTTCGTCTATCTCGCGTCGCCGGTGGAGATCCTCACGACCGAGTGGGGCCACGCCCGCGGCGTGCGGTTCATCCGCAACAAGCTCGGGGAGCCGGACAAGAGCGGGCGCCGCAGCCCTGAGCCGATCTCCGGCTCCGAGTTCGATGTCCCCTGCGAGACCGTGCTGCTCGCGCTGAGCCAGAACCCCGACACCACCTGGCTCGCGGACATTCCGGAGTTCCGTGTGAAGCGGTATCGCGACCTGAACGTGGACCCGGAGACCTACCAGACGCGCGTCCCGAAGATCTTCATGGCCGGCGACTACCGCGAGGGCCCGTCGACGATCATCGCGGCGGTCGCGGACGGGCGGTCGGCGGCGCAGCAGGTGGCGCGGTTCCTCGATCCGATCGCCTCGGCGGTGAATGTCCCCGAATACCACGAGATCGTGACGCTGCGGCGCTCCAGTACGCCGGACAACACCGGACAGATCGCCGGCGAGGCCGAGCTCGCTCGCGTCTATCACAACATGTCGGTGGATTACGACCGCATCCCACGTCAGGAGATGCCCAAGCTCGTGAAGAAGGAACGGCGCGGACTGTTCCTCGAAGTGAACCAGGGCTACGACCAGGCGCAGGCGATCGCGGAATCGGACCGCTGTCTCAAATGCAACTTCAACATCGAGATCGTCGGCGAGCTCTGCATCATCTGCGGCGGCTGTGTCGATGTCTGCCCGATGGACGTGATCCACATGGTCGACATGTCGGACATCGTCGACGACGGTGCGATCCCCGCGGTCGGCGAGGCGAAGAAGTGGGGACAGGGTGTCGCGTTCTTCCTCGACGAGACCGCGTGCATCCGCTGCGCCCTGTGCATCATCCGCTGCCCCACCGACGCGATCACGATGAATCGCTACGGCGCGGTCATGCCCGCCATGGGCAAGACGCTACCGAAAGAGTCGATCGACGACGAGGTGCATCTCGATCTCACCGTCGGCGGCGGACGCGCGATCCGACCACTCCCTATGTACGATCCGGCCCGCGCCCCCGGCTACAAGAACGGCCACAACCACAACGAACCTGCCGGCGACAACGGACACGCTGTGACAGAACGACCGAAAGAGCACGTTCACTAGATGCTCGACATACCGGTGCAGGTCTGGCAGCGCGTGAAGCAAGGCGTGCTGTGGAAGTCGCTCTTCCGTCACGGGTACCCAGACTCGCGCAAGAACCAGTCGCTCGCGGTATTCACGAACGTGTTCCTGCACCTACACCCGGTGAAGGTGCGGCGTCACGCGCTCGCGATCCCCTACACGTGGTGCATGGGTGGGCTCTCGTTCTTCCTGTTCCTCGTGCTCACGCTGACAGGGACGCTGCTGATGTTCTATTACCGGCCCACGACCGAGTGGGCGTACTCGGACATCAAGGACCTCGAGACGGTCGTGATCTTCGGGCAGCTGCTGCGGAACATGCATCGCTGGGCGGCGCACGGCATGGTGATCACCGTGTTCCTGCACATGATCCGGGTCTTCTACACGGGCTCGTACAAGCCGCCGCGCGAATTCAACTGGGTCATCGGCACGCTCCTCTTCTTCTTCACGATCCTCTTGTCCTACACGGGCTACCTGCTCCCGTGGGATCAGCTCGCGCTGTGGGCGGTGACCGTCGGCTACGAGATTGCCCGAGCGACCCCAGCTGTAGGCGACGAAGTGAGCTTCCTGCTATTCGGCGGATACCAACTGGGACCGAATGCATTGCTGCGCTTCTACGTGTTGCACGTCGTAGCCCTGCCGCTCGCGACGGGCTTCTTGATCGCAATCCACTTCTGGAGAATCCGGAAGGATGGCGGGATCAGTGGGCCGTTATGAGCGACGTGATCGCCTTGCGCGCGAGCTCGACGTCGCGTCGTTCCTCTCGCTCGCGGCTGGCTACGCCGGCCCGCCGATCACCGTGCGCGCGGTGTTCGGGCCGGCTGGGCGCAGATGCTCGCTCGAGGAGCGCCGCGCCGTCCTCGCTCGCGCTGCTCGCTGACACTGGCTGCCGCTGATGACTGCACCTCGCGGACCCCAGCCATTCCCCGGTCAAGAGAAGCGGCTTCGACTCTTGGCGTTCGTGCGTCAAGACTCCGTCGTGAGAGTCGACAAGCGCGTCGAAGACACTGCCATGGTTTGGCCCCATCTCTTGGTCATCGAATTCATCGCCGCCATGATTTGGTCGCTCGGGCTCTTCGTCATCTCAGCGCTCTTCAATGCCCCCTTGCAGGACCACTCGACAGTCGACTGCACCCCCAATCCGTCAAAGGCGCCGTGGTACCTCCTCAACTTGCAGGAACTGCTCTTGCACATGGACAAGGGCCTCGCCGGCGTGGTCGTCCCGACGCTGTGGCTCGTGTTCATGGCGGCGATCCCGTACATCGACCGCGATCGCTCCGGCATCGGCCACTGGTTCACCAACGAGATCGGCAAGCGCGTCACGGTCTTCTCGACCGTGTTCACCGCTGCCATCGTGTCGGGGCTGATCGCCTTCGACGCGTTCATCAAGGTGAATCGCTCGGTCGAAGACCCGGTGACGAAGATCAAGACCGGTTGGCCCGGCTACGCGGAATTCGCGAGCCAGTACTTCCCCGGTGGCCGCGAGCTCATCCCGAACTACATCATCCCGATCTTCCTGATGCTCGCGCTCCCGGTCCTGCTCGTGTATCTCTGTAAACGACTCTTCGGGGCGGGCACGCGCGAGTGGATGATCGCGATCTGGACCGGCTTCGTCGTCACCTATGTCGTCCTCACCGTTGTCGGCACCTCGCTGCGCGGTCCAGGTATGGACCTCTACGCGCCCTGGGCGCTCCCCGAGACACATCAATGCTTCGCGCCGAAGCCTTAACGTGATCCGCCCGCACGACGACAGCTCGGTCGTGGCGGGCGGTCTCCTGTCGCGCGTCAAGCGGCGGCAGCTCCTCCGCATCGGCTTCCTCACGGCCACGCTTCTCGCGGTGACCGAGTTCAGCGCGGCGCTCCTGCCGTTCTTGTGGGTCCTCAAGATCGAGGGTCTCGGGGCCAAGATCCCGGCTGGCAAGAAGGCCGACATCCTGACGAAATTCCAGGCGACGAAGGACGAGCCGATCCTCAACACCGAGGGCCGCTTCTTCCTGATCCACGCGCCGGGCGCGATCGCCGCCGCGTACCGCAAGTGCACGCATCTGGGCTGCACCGTGCCCTGGAACAAGACCGAGGACCAGTTCCACTGCCCGTGTCACGGCTCGCTCTACGACAAGCACACCGCCGTGGTCATCGGCGGACCCGCACCACGCGGCCTCGACCTCTTCCACATCGCCGACGTCAACGGCTCGCTCGTCGTCGACACCAACCCGCTCAACGTTCTGAAACGACCGAACAACCAGTGGGACCCCGCGCACGTCGAGGTCCCGGACGCGTAGTGGACATCAACATCATCCTGGCCGCGGCCAGTCTGCTGCTCTTCGTCGCGCTGCTTGCGTACTTCGGCTTCGTCGCGTACCACCAGCAGCAGGTCGAACCTGACGAGAAGCCCGCGACCGGCGTGGAGCTCCTTCGTCAGCACTACGGTCCCGGCGACACCGTCGAGCAGCCCACGCCGTACTGGGTCGCGCCGATCCCAGCGGCTCCGGACCCGCTTGAGATCTCGGGCAACCTCGATCGCAAGATCGTCGCGGGCGGCGTGATGCTGTTCGCGCTCTTCGGGCTCGTCGGTGGTTATCTGCTGCTGCAGATCATCCCCAGCGGTCCGCTGTCGCTGCGCGCCGCCGCCGCCGAGAAGCAGACCCTGACGTCGATCCAACGCGGCAAGAACCTCTATGCGAACTTCTGCTATCCGTGTCACGGCAAGCTGGGCCTGGGCAACGGCGAGACGGATGTGAACGGAAAGCCGCTGCCGGGCAAGCCGCTCAACGTCGCCGCCAACAAGTACGAGACGCTGAAGGAGGACCCTTCGTCGCTCAAGACGCGGGAGGACTTCCTCCGCCTCACGATCACCCGCGGCAAGGCGAACCCGGCGCCGAGCTACTCGATGCCAGCGTGGGGCCAGTCCGAGGGCGGCCCTTTTAACCCCGAGCAGGTCACGCAGCTGGTCACGTTCATCATGCGGGGCACCGAGCAGGACTGGGCCGACATCGTGAACATCCGCACCCACCTCGACGGCGTCGACAACGCCGACGTCGTGCCACCGTCACCGCCCGCAAAGCCCACCGGAGCGGAGGCGGCGCAGTTCTACTGCACCACCTGCCACAGCTTCGACGCCAACAAGCCCAGCACGGTCCCCGCGGCGCCGAACCTCGCGCACTACGGCACCGAGGGCCCGATCAACGACCAGAACAAGGCCGCGAAGGCCTCGGGCGACGCCGACTGGCTGTTCCACTGGGTGTCGAACGCGCCGAAGGTCAAGCCAGGCGTCATCATGCCGGTGTGGCTCGACAAGGAAGGCGGCAGTCTCGACGAAGCGACGATCCGCTCGATCGTCGAGTACCTGCAGGGTCTGAAGTAGCGTGATCGCTCAGGTCGGCGAATCCGGCGAGTTCTACATGGTCTTCGTCACCACGATCATCCTGATCGCGGTGCTGTACTTCCTCCAAAAGTGGTGGACCACCTACCGGTAGGCACCGAAGCCCAGCGACCGCTGCCGCGGCATGCCACGCTCGCGCTTCTCGTCGGTCGCATCACCACGATCAAGCTCGCGTACTGGACCGCGCTCACGGCGTTCGAGCTCGCCCTTCCGCTGGGCGGGGCGGCGGCGCCGGAGCGCTTCGGATCGTCCGTCGTCTTCGCGGCCTTCGCGACGGGGGCGGCGCTCCTATGGGCGCGCCGCTCCGCCCGTGCGATCGATCCCCGTGCGGGCGGCCTCTCGCGCTCGATCCCGACCATCGCGACCACCTTCGCCGCGGCGACCGTCGTCGCATCGCCGGCGAGTTTGCCGCTGCTGCTCATCGAACGCGAGCGCTCGATCGAAGGCTGCGTCGGGCTCGTGACGTGTCACCCGGAAGCCCTGTGGCTCTGGGTCGCGACGCTCGTGATCGGCTTCATCGTCATCCCCGCCGTGTTCGCTGCATCACTCAGATCCAGCAGCTAAGTAGGCTGTCCGCCGACTCCGGTGTGGCATGCTCGCGCCGGTGGGCATCAAGAGCCAGAAACGCGTCCTGGTGGTGGATGACGACGCAAGCATCCGGGAGCTGCTCGCGACCGCGCTCGAGGACGATGGGTACGAGGTCGTGCCTGCGGCGAACGGCCAGGACGCGCTCTCGGTCTGCGAGCGCTGGCGGCCCGACGTCATCGTGCTCGACCTGATGATGCCGGTCATGGATGGCTGGACGTTCGCGAAGCGTCTGCGCGAGCGGGACGAGATCCCCATCGTGGTGCTGTCGGCCGCGAACGATCTCGCGCGTCATGCGAAGAGCGTCGGCGCGGCCGAGGTCGTCGGAAAGCCGTTCGACCTCGATCAACTTCTTCCAAAGGTGGCGCGCGCGGCCGAGGCTGTCTAGGCGTTCCACGCGGTGTTGTCGGCCGCGACCGCCGGGCATCTCCGCGGCGACGGCGTCGAGGTACGTTCGCTCGGCGAGGCGCAGGTCCGCGGGAAGACGAAGTCGGTCGAGGTGTTCACGCTCCGCTGATCGTTCGACGCCACTGCTCAAGCGCGACCGCGAGCCGATCGTGGTTCGGGCCGGACCCGCGTATGTGGAGAACTAGCCCGCGCTCATCGTCAAGGACCTCGGCGCGAAGATCCGGCAGCAGGACAGACAACAGCGCGACGAACTCCGCAACTCGTTCTCGCCAGAGCGAGGGTCGCGTGAGGACGAGAACAAGCGCACTCTCACGCATGGACAACTCCTTCGCACCAGATCCAAGCTGATACGCGAGCTCTTCGAACCGATCCGTTCTCCCATCGCCGTGCCCTTCCACTTCCTTCAGGAATGGAAAGTCCGAAGGCGACACGGCGAGCCGTGCAAGCGGCGTGACCTCTTGCGTCGAGAGCCATTCCTCCGACGGACTTCCAGCATCATCCACGACGCGCTCGAACGTGGCTCGTGGCAGAACGTAGATGGTGCCCTCGCGCCAAGGCTGCCGGGCGAGGAACGTCGCATTGATCGAGAAGGCGTAAACCTTCTGCCTCTCTCCGGTGGCGTCGGCATCCCAGTAGCAGGCGTTCCGAAGCGAGCCGTGATAGCGGGAACGGTCGAGGATCGCGAAGAACATTGGCCAGATGCCATCGGAGGCCGCGAACACCGCTTTGCGAACACGCCCGAAGTAGTCGGTCTGCGACGTTGGCTCGAAGACGTCGATCGCGCCATTGCCCGATCCGTGGAGAACGACGTCGTGCTTCTCGACCAGGTAGCGCAGGAACTCCTGCTTCGAATAGGCAAGCTGATACTCGATCCAGCCGCCAACCCTGGTAGCCGAAGCAAAGACCCTCTCGAACGCGGTCGATTTGTCGGCTTCGAGATCGAACTGGGGCGCGACGAGCCTTCGCACGTTCCTCTCAGCTCCTCACCGCGCGCCGCGTTCGTGTCGCAGCGGCGCCGTCGAGCACCGTTAGGCCCGCGGGCATTCGCGCCAGCCATTCGCGCGCGGCCACAAGCGCGCGCACCGTCGTCATGAACTCCTGCGCTGGGCGCGTCAGACGGCGGTCGCGCCGATGCGCGAAACCGATCGTCCGCGTGAGCTCGGGCTTCGCGATGCGCACCGCGCGCAGCGGCCCGCCGCGCTCGACGACGAGGCTCGGCACCACGGCGACGCCGACCCCGGCCGCCGTCAGACGCAGCACGCCGTCCATCTCGCCGCCCTCGAGCGCGAACGTCGGCTCGAACCCGGCGCGGCGGCACGCGGCGACCGTCGTCGCTCGCAGGTCATACCCCTCGCGGAACATCACCAGAGGCACGCCGCGCAGCTCCGCGATCGACACGCTACGGCGCCGTGCGAGCGGGTGTGACTTTGGCACAGCGAGGACGAGCTCCTCGCGGAGCAGCGGCGTCGTCTCGAGGATGTCGTGGTGCATCGGCAGGATCACCAGCGCGACGTCCAGGCTGCCCTGCTCGAGCTCGCCGACGAGGTCACGCGAGCCCGCCTCGTGCAGCACGAGCTCGATGCCGGGATAGCTCTGGTGGTAGCGCGCAAGCGCCGCCGGCACGAGCGTCGTCGAGAGGCTCGGCGTCGCGCCGATCGAGAGACGGCCGCGGCGCATCCCGGTGAGATCGCGCACCTCGCTCTCGGCGCCGGCCACATCCGTAAGCACCCGGCGCGCGAGGGGGAGAAGCGCTTCGCCGGCCGGCGTGAGCGCGACGTTCCCTCGCATACGGTGGAACAGCGGCGCGCCGAGCTCGTCCTCCAGGCGACGGATCTGCTTGGAGACTGAGGGCTGAGCGACCGAGAGCTCACGCGCCGCTTTCGTGAAATGGCGCTGCTCGGCGACCGCGACGAAGTACCGCAGCTGGTGAAGCTCCACGTTTCATAGCCTACGGCTATCGTCACGAGCGCTTCGATATCTTTGCCTGCGGGGAGCGCAGTGCGTACCGTGGCAGGCGGTGGCGACGACCACGGCCAGCGTCCGGCAGCGTCCGCACGAGCGTCACGATCGGTGGTGGGTGGAGCCCCTCACGATCGTGCTCGTCCTCGGTCTCTTCGGCGTCTACGCGTTCGTCGTGAGCATCCAGAATGCGAACTACTACTACGACCCCTACCTCTCGCCGTTCTACTCGCCGTGCCTCACGACCGGCTGCGTGCATCCCACCTTCGCGATCATCGGTGACTGGTACAACCTGTCGCCGGCGTTCCTCATCGTCGGCTCGCCGCTCGCGTTCCGCGTCACCTGCTACTACTACCGCCGCTCCTACTACCGCGCGTTCTTCTGGTCCCCGCCCGCCTGCACCGTGCCGGATGCGCGCGCAAAGTACAGCGGCGAAACGCGTTTCCCGTTCGACCTGCAGAACCTACACCGCTACGCGCTCTACCTCGCGATCCCGGTGCTCGCGATCCTGTGGTGGGACGCGATCGGGGCGTTCAACTTCGACGGCCGGTTCGGTATCGGCCTCGGGTCGCTGATCATGATCGTGAATGTCCTGCTGCTGAGCGGTTACACCTTCGGCTGCCACGCCGCACGTTATCTCGTCGGCGGCTACCTCGATTCGTTCCACGGCAAGTCGCTTCGCTTTCGGCTGTGGAGCTGGGCGAATCGGCTGAACGCGGCGCATTCTCGCTGGGCCTGGTTCAGCCTCTTCAGCGTCATGCTCACCGACCTGTACATCCGTTTATTGGCTATGGGCGTCATCGACGAGGCTGGCTTGCGGTGGATCTCGTGACACTACGAGCCGCGCAGTTCCACGAGTTCCATTCGACGACCCTACGGGCCACTCCCGAGCGCGCATATCGCGCGATCAAGGCCGTCACCGCTGGGGAGATCTTCCTATTCCGGACGCTGACGTGGCTGCGGCGCTTCGGCCGGCCGGGACCGGAGGGCATCCTCCATGCGCCGGAACGCCGGCCGCTCCTCGACGTTGCGACGCGAACATCGTTCATCACGCTTGCCGACGGCCCACGCGAGATCGTCGTGGGCACGGTCGTGATCGCGCCACGGAAGGCCGCGCGACCGAAGACCGCTGACGAGTTCGCCTCGCTCATCACGCGGGACGGATATGCGCTCGCGACGATGAGCTTCGCCGTCACGCCGCGTTCGGACGGCCGTTGCGACGTATCGACCGAGACGCGCGTCTACGCGACCGACGACACATCGCGACGCCGTTTCGCCGCGTACTGGCGGCTCATCAACCTCGGCAGCGCCTTCATCCGCGTGATGTGGCTGCGCGCGATCAAGCGCCGCGCCGAAGCCGGGGTCCGCTAGTGGCCGAGTACGAGACCCACGACTACGACGTCGTCGTGATCGGCGCGGGCGGCGCCGGCCTGCGCGCCGCCATCGAGGCGAACGCGATGGGTGTGAAGACGGCGCTCGTCTGCAAGTCGCTTCTCGGGAAGGCGCACACCGTGATGGCCGAGGGCGGGATCGCGGCGGCGATGGGCAACGTGTGGAAGGAGGACAACTGGAAGGTCCACTTCCGCGACACCATGCGCGGCGGCAAGCTCATCAACAACTGGCGGATGGCGCAGCTCCACGCACAGGAAGCGCCCGATCGCGTGCTGGAGCTCGAGGAGTGGGGCGCGCTCTTCGACCGCACCACGGACGGCCTCATCCTGCAGCGCGACTTCGGCGGGCATCGTTACGCGCGGCTCGCGCACGTGGGCGACCGCACCGGTCTCGAGATGATCCGCACGCTCCAGAACCACGCGGTAGCCCGCGGAATCGACGTGTTCATGGAGTGCACGCTGTATCGCCTCCTCACCGAGGACGGCGCGGTGTCCGGCGCGTTCGGCTACTGGCGCGGGAGCGGCAAGCTCGTGCTGTTCCGCGCCAAGGCGATCGTCCTCGCGACCGGTGGCGTCGGCAAGGCGTGGAAGATCACGTCGAACTCGTGGGAATACACCGGCGACGGACACGGCATGGCGCTCGACGCCGGCGCCGACCTCATCGACATGGAGATGACGCAATTCCACCCGACCGGCATGGTCTGGCCGACGAGCGTGCGCGGGATCCTCGTGACCGAGGGCGTACGCGGCGATGGCGGGACGCTGAAGAACAACACGGGCGAGCGCTTCATGTTCCGCTACGTCCCCGAGTTCTTCCGGGCCGAAACGGCCGATACGGAGGAGGAGGCCGACCGCTGGTATGAGGACAAGCGGGACAACCGCCGCACGCCCGACCTGCTGCCGCGCGACGAGGTCGCGCGCGCGATCAACGCCGAGGTGAAGGCCGGGCGCGGGAGCCCGCACGGCGGTGTCTTCCTCGACATCGCCTCGCGCCGCTCGTCGGATTACATCAAGCGGCGCCTGCCCTCGATGTACCACCAGTTCATGGAGCTCGCCGACGTCGACATCACGAAGACGGCGATGGAGGTCGGACCGACGCTCCACTACATCATGGGCGGCGTACGCGTCGACGCGGACTCGGCGCAGTCGACCGTGCCGGGCCTTTTCGCGGCCGGTGAGGTCGCGGGCGGGATGCACGGCTCGAATCGCCTCGGCGGCAATTCGCTTTCCGACCTTCTCGTCTTTGGCCGGCGCGCGGGCCTCTACGCCGCCGAGTACGCCAAGCGCGTCGCGAGAACGCCACGCGTCGACGATCGCCAGGTCGAGACGGCCGCAACGGGCATGCTCGCGCCGTTCGACCGGCGCGAGGGCGAGAACCCGTACGCCGTGCATGCCGATCTCACGCATGCGATGCACGAGCTCGTGGGGATCATTCGCACGCGGGCCGAGCTCGAGGAGGCGCTCACGCGCATCGGCCGACTGCGCGAGCGCGCGCAGCGCGTCGGGGTAAAGGGATCGCGCGTCTACAACCCGGGCTGGCACCTCGCGCTCGACTTGCTCACGATGCTCACGGTCTCGGAAGCGGTGGCGAGGTCCGCGCTGATGCGACAGGAGAGCCGCGGCGGGCACACGCGCGACGATTTCCCGAAACCGGATCCCGAGTGGGGTATGAAGAACGTCGTCGTGCGCCGCCGTGACGGCCACCTGGAGCTGAAGCCCGAGCCACTGCCGCCGTTGCCGGCGGCGCTGCGTCCGCTGATCGGCGAGGACAAGCCGACCGGCAAGCTCGCGCTCGAGCCCCTCGCGGCCGCCAGTGCGAAGGAGTAGCGATGCCCGACGTCCGCATGAAAGTCTGGCGCGGCGACGCGACCGGGGGCGCGTTCGTCGATTTCACAGTGCCAGCCGACGAAGGCATGGTCGTCCTCGACGTCGTCCATCGCATCCAGGCGACCGAGGCGCCGGATCTCGCGGTGCGGTGGAACTGCAAGGCCGGCAAGTGCGGCTCGTGCAGCGCCGAGATCAACGGCCATCCGAAGCTCATGTGCATGACGCGCATGAACACCTTCGCGCCGGATGAGGAGATCACGGTCTCGCCGGTAAAGACGTTCCCGGTCGTGAAGGACCTCGTCACCGACGTCTCGTTCAACTACGAGAAAGCGAAGACGATCCCCGCATTCAAGCCGAAGCCGAAGGAAGCGGACGGCACGCGACGGATGTACCAGGAGGACATCGAGCGCGTGCAGGAATTCCACAAGTGCATCGAATGCTTCCTCTGTCAGGACGTCTGCCACGTCATCCGCGATCACGAGGAGAACAAGCCGTCGTTCTCGGGCCCGCGCTACTTCGTGCGGCTCGCGGCGCTCGAGATGCATCCACTCGACACGAACGACCGCCTCGAGCTCGCGCGCGCGAAGCACGGACTCGGCTACTGCAACATCACGAAGTGCTGCACCGACGTGTGCCCCGAGGACATCCACATCACCGACAACGCGATCATCCCGCTGAAGGAGCGCATCGTGACGCGCACGTACGATCCGATCGCCTGGGCGCTCCGCCGCATGCGTCGGACGGGCCCGGCTCAGGGGGAGGGGCCTCTGTCAGCGAGCCGCAGCGAGCGTGCGGACCCGTCCGGTCCAACGGAGCCGCCATCCGCCTGAGCTCGCGCCTTGTGTTCCAGGTCGTCGTCGGCGTCGTCCTGCTGGCGACGCTGCTGTTCCTCGTCATCCGACCGGCGGTCGACCGCGGCGGCGCCGGCGAGCTGCTCATCATCGCCGGGATCTTCGCCGCGATCCTCCTGATCGAGCGCTGGCTGCGGACGCGCTGATGCCCCGCTGACCCCGTTCGGCGGGTGTCTGGGTGTTAGGCTCGGCCGCCGAGGGGCAAAGGGATCCGTATGAAGCCACTTCCGCTAGCCGCGAAGTTCTTGATCGCGGTCACCGTCCTCGCCGCAACGCCGTACGTGGCGCTCGGGGTGCGTGACGCGCTCGACGGACGCGTCCCGCCCGAATATCTCGGCCTCCTCTTCCTCTCCGCGTTCGTCCTTTCGGTCCGTCCCATCCGCGTTCAGACCAACACCGAGCTGTCGGCGTCGGACGTCGCGGTGATCGCCGGCATCGTGCTCATGCCGCCGGGCGCCGTCGCGACCATGGCCGCGGCGGCGCGGCTCGCCAACGACATCCTCTCAGGCAAGCGGCCGCTCCAGATGATCCGCAACGCGGCGTCGGTCGCGGTCGCCACCGGTTCGGCTGCCGCCGCGTACACGATCTTCCGCTGGGAGCTCGACCTGATGGTCGAGCCCGTGGCGGCGACGATCGTCGCCGGCGTCGCGGCGGTGCTGATCCTGGTGTTCGTCGACATCGCGCAGATCGTGTTGCTGCAGCGCGCACTGCGGAACGTGAGCTTCGACAAGATCACGCGTCAATGGGTGAACCGCACGGTGCGCGCGCAGCTGCTGTGGAGTCTCGCCGCGGTCATCACGGTGCAGGTCGTCCTCATCGAGCCGTGGTTCCTCGTGCCGGGCCTCCCGCTCTTCCTGTTCGGCTACCTCGACATCCGCGCGCGCTTCGCCGCGGAGCGTCGCGCGCGCCTGCTGGCGACGCTCGTGGAGGTCGGCCACTCCGTCGGCAGCTCGCTCGACCCGGTCAAAGTCTTCCGCGAGGTCTTCGAGCAGGTGCGGAAGGCCCTCGACGTCGACGCCTTCTATGTCGCGATCGCGATCCCCGAGCGCGGCACGCTGTCCTTCCGCTACCTCTACGACGGTGGCGAAGAGATGGAGCCCGAAGAGAGCCCGATGGCCGGGACGCTCGGTGGACTGGCCGTCGAGCGTGACCAGCCGATCCTGCTCAAAGATGCCGAACGCGATCGCGTGCGGCTCAAGCTTCCGCCGCGTAGCCCGTGGGGCAAGGTCGTGGAGCGATCGATCATCGTCGCGCCGCTCCGGTTGCACGGGAAGCCCATCGGCGCCATCTCCGCGCAGAGCTCGCGAGCGAACGCCTACGACGAAGGCGACCTCGAGCTGCTCTCGGCCATCGCGAACGAAGCCGCGATCGCGATCGAGCGCGCGGACCTGTACGACCGCACGCTGGCACTGTCGCGTCGGCTGTTCGATCTGCATCGCATCGGCCTCGAGCTCGCGACGTACAAGGAGCTGCCGGCCCTCGTTCGCGCGCTGGCGGATTCGGTGCAGGAGATGATGCAGGCGTCCGCGGTCGCGGTGTATCTCGACTCGGGCGGCGACAGCCTCGAGTTCTCCGTGACGACGGGGACCGCCACCAGCGATGTGCTCATGCTCCCGAAGAGCAGTCCGGTGATCGCGAAGTTCCTGGAGGCCGGGACCCCGATGCAGATCCACGACGAAGAGGACGCTCCAAAGAACGCGCGCAAGCTCCTGCGCCGGTTCGGTCACAAGAGCGTGTTGCTGCAGCCACTGCGTCTCGCGGACAAGCTCGTGGGCGTGCTCTTCGTCACCTGGCGGGAGCACCACGTCGTGTCGAGCGACGAGCACGAGCTGATCGGCGTCCTCGCGGGCTTCGGCGCGGCTGCCATCCGGAGCATCGGCCTCTACCGCGAGCTCGACGATGCATACCTCTCGACCGTGTCGGCACTGACGGCGACGATCCAGGCGCGCGATCACTACCGCGAGGACCATCAGCGGCGCGTCGCGGCTGATGCGCTTGCGCTCGGCGAGCGCATGCGCCTCCGACCGGACGAGCTGCGCGATCTCCGGTACGCGTCGCTCTTTCATTCGCTCGGGAAGATCGGCGTCCCCGCATCCATCCTCGGAAAGAACGGACCTCTCACGCCCGATGAGATCTCGATCGTCCGCGAGCATCCGCTCCTCGGCGCGCGGATCCTCGAGTCGATCCGCTTCCTGCGCGGCGTCGTCCCGATCGTGCGTCACGCGAGCGAGCGGTGGGACGGCACCGGCTATCCGGACGGACTCGCGGGCGACGCGATCCCGCGTGGGGCGCGGATCCTGAACATGGTCATCGGCTACCATGCGATGCTCGCCGACCGGCCCTACCGCATCGCACTCCGCGCCGACGTCGCGCTCGGAGAGCTGCGCCGCCTCGCCGGCGCGTGGTACGACCCGACGATGGTCGACGAGTTCGTGTCGATGATCGAGGCGCGTGGTGTCATCGAGGCCGCCGAGGAAGAGGTCGGCACGAGCCGCGAGCTCGCGATCCTCGCCGACCTCACGCCGGAGTTCCACACGATCCTCGACCTGCAGCAGTTGCTCGACCGCATCCTCAGCATCCTGCTCAAGAGCATGCCGGGCAGCCGCCTCACGATCCTGCTGCGCGAGGACCAGACCGACGATCTGGTCGTGCGCGCCCTCGCTGGACTACCGACCGGCTCCGGCTCGTCGCTCCGCGTGCCGTCGGGCCGCGGCATCTCCGGCTGGGTCCTGGAGCACCGTCAGCCGCAGCTGGTCGACGACGTACATCTCGATCCGCGCTATCTCGGCGACCCCGAGATCCGCTCGGAGATCGTCATCCCGCTCGTGAGCGCCGGACGGCCCATCGGTGTCCTCGCCGTCTCGCATCGCGTGCCTCATGCGTTCTCGCAGCGCGACCTCACGCTGATGCAAGCGGTCGGCGCGCAGATCGCGGCGGCGATCGATGTCGCGGAGCTCCACGAGCGGCTGAAGCGCGCTGCGAACACCGACGCGCTCACCGGGCTGCACAACTACCGCTACTTCTACGACCGCCTCGAGGAGGAGATCGCGCGCGCGGCGCGCCACGAGCAGTCGCTGGCGGTCGCGTTCTTCGACCTCGACAAGCTGAAGACGGTCAACGACACGTACGGACACCTTGCCGGGAACGAGGTCCTCCGCACGCTCGGGCGCAGCATCGGCGCTCAGGTGCGCACCGAGGACGTGCCCGCTCGGTACGGCGGCGACGAGTTCGCGATCGTCATGCCCGACACGCCACGCGATGAGGCCGAGAAGGTGGTCATACGCCTCATGGAGGTCCTCGAGAACGCCGACGTCGAACTGCAGGACGGTCGTCGGATCCGCATGCCCGAGCTTTCGTGGGGCATCGCGTCGTATCCCCTCGACGGCCGCAGCGCGCGCGAGCTGGTGGACAACGCCGACACACGCGCGTACGCGAGGAAACGATCTCGCTAGCGGAGCTCCGCGCGAAGCGCCTCTTCGACTGCAGGCTCACTCTCGACCGGAAGCTGCGGACGCTCGATGACGCCCATGCGTTCCTCCAGGACCGGCGCATGCTCACGCTCACGCAGGACTCGGCAATCCCGAGCCTCTTCGCCGCGACGCACGAGGAGGCGTACGACGCGACGAAGAAAGGATTCGCGTCGTGGCCGAAGACGAAGTGGAGCTGGGGCGGCGAGCTCACGGAGCGTCCGGATGTCTTCGAGACCAAGCTTCACCGTGGGAAGACGCTGTTCCTCAATCCCGATGCCGCCCGCGCCGCCGATCCGCTCTGCCGCGCCGCGCTGGCGCAGGCCGAGTCGGCCGCCGACGACGGCGCACGGCTGCTTCGGCACCTCGCCGCCGCCGGACCGAGCAGCGTGGAGGACGTGAAATCGGAGCTCGGGCTCGCGGCCGCCACGCTGCGCAAGGTTCGCGAGGGTCTCGAGCGCGATGGCGCCATCGTCGCGCGCGGCGTCGCGGTCGAGGACAGCAAGGGCGGTCACCGGCACTCGAGCGTGCTCTCGCGCTGGGATCAGGTGTGGCGGAAGCCGTGGAAGACGACGGAGGAGACCGCGCTCGAAGAGCTCGTGGTCCTCGGCGTGCGCGCAGCGGTCCTCACGCACGAGGACGAGGTGCGCAACTGGTTCTCGTGGCCGGTCGCTCGCCAGACGATCGCCGATCTCGTCGCGGCGGGCCGGCTCGTGCATCCGGTCAGTGGGTGGCTCGCGGCGCGCTGAGTCTGTCGAGCGGCGCAGCGGCTGACGGAGACAAGCTCCCTCGCTCAAACTCGCCCGCTCCGTTTGCCTATCGCTATGGCGTCTGTGTCGCGGGCTCAACTTCGCTCGCTAGCTCGTCTCCTCGCCGCTGCGTCGCTTTTCTAATCGCTCTCCGCTTGCGAGCCTGCCTCCTGGCCGGGGCCTCCCTCCGCCACCGCGCTCGCGGGGAACCTCTGATTACGGCCGTTGTACGAGTTGCGACCGTGAGCGCGGATGCGCGGTGGGCCACACGGCCGGAGAGTGTGCGCATGCGCGCAGCGGTGGTGGTCGGGCGGGCGCCGGCGTTCATTGGTCGCCTCGCGATCGCGTTCGTCGAGCTCACGCTTGCGGCCGCCGTGATCGTCGGCGCGATCTTCGTCGGTCACGACCTGCGCGAGTGGCGCGATTGGTATCCGACCGCGCATCACCCGTGGCTCGACAGCCAGCGAACCGTGCCGGAGGTCGCTGAGCCTTAGCTCTTCGCGGCGCGCACGACCCGCGCGGATCTGCCAGCGTCCGTTTCGCTCTTGATGCGGAGTGGCGCAACACTCCCACGGATGACGAGCGGCGCACGGAGTACGTGCCGTGGCGCCGCTTTGCCGCGGCGCGCGCCTGTCCGCGGGTCGGCGACGAGTCGGGTCGCCAGCTCGCCGACCTCACGCATCGGCTGATGAAGGGTCGTGAGTGGCGGGTCGAAGACCTCCGCCACCGGAATGTCGTCGAAACCGATGATGGACACATCGTCCGGTACACGAAGGCCGTGTGCGCGTAGGGCGGCGATCGCGCCGAGCGCGAGAAGATCGCTCTGCGCAAAGATCGCGGTCGGTCTTGGCGTCGCGGCGAGCAGCCGTTCCGCGGCCCGCCGTCCGCTGTCGAGTCCCCAGTCGAGGGACGGCTCGACGAGCTGAGCTTCGGCCGTCGCGTTGCCGCGCAGCGCATCGCGGTAGCCGTCGAGGCGCGCCCGCGCCGAAGGCCAGTCCAGCGGTCCTGTGATCGTCGCCATGCGTCGATGTCCCTGGGCGAGGAGGTAGCTGGTTGCCTCGAATCCGCCGCGGCGATTGTCGATGTCCACATGGTCCGCACCCGGGAGCTCGATATCCGACGCGACGACGACGATGGGGAGCCGGGTAGCCGCGCCGGCCAGCAGATCGTCGTCGGCCAACCGAAGGCGCGGCACCGCGATGATCAGACCCTCCACGCGCCGCTCGAGCAGAAGCCGGAGGTACGTCCGCTCGTCATCCTCGGCGCCCGGCTCGATGCTGCCGATGATGAGGAAGAATCCATGCTTGCGCGCCTCCGCGTCCGCGCCGGCGACGGCCTCGGCGAAGAAGTGATCGCTCACGTCGGTGGTGACCATGCCGAGCGTGTGGGTCCGGTTCGACGAGAGGCTGCGCGCCACCTGACTCGGGACGTACTCGAGTTCTCGGATCGCCTGCACGACGCGCTCGCGAGTCTCCGGTCTGACGCTGTTGTGCCCGTTGATCACCCGGGACACCGTCTGGTGCGACACCCTGGCCCTTTTGGCGACGTCGCGGATCGTGGCACGGTTCACCAACCGAACTCTAGCCGTTGGGTTCCCGGAAGGCACTTGACATTGGCCAAAATAGCGCTATGTTACCGGTCACATTCGGCCGGGCGCCAGCGTAGGGCGCTTGGGAAGGAGGAGCCCAATGACCACGTGGACCACACGCCGTCAGCTCCTGAAGGGGGCCGGCGTTCTCGCCGCCGCGGCCGCGGCCGCACCCATTCTCTCCGCGTGCCAACAGACTCCGACGACGCCGAAGGCCGGGTCGGGGAAGGTCATCGTGATGACCGACCCCAATGAATTCAACGACAACGACCGGAAGACCCTGGAGGACGCGACGAAGCTGAAGATCGAGATCGTTCCGAGTGACCTCACCCGGCTGTACGCGATGTATGCCGCTGGCAACCCTCCCGACGTGTTTCGCGTCCAGGCTGCCGGCGTTCCCCAGTACATCTCGCGGAAGATGGTCAAGAACCTGCAGCCGTACTTTGCCAACAGCAAGCTGCTCAAGCCGGATGACCTCGCGCCGGCGAACAACTACTACAAGTGGGACGGCAAAGCGGTCGGCAAGGGCGATCTCTACGGGATGGTGAAGGACTGGTCCCCCGATTACACGCTCTTCGCTTACACGAAGGCGTTTGACGATGCAGCCGTGAAGTTGCCGAGCGACAGCACGCCGCTCACGTACGACGAGCTGCGAGCTCTCGCGAATAAGGTCAATCGCAAGACCGGTGGGAAGCGCGTCTACTGGGGATTCGTCCACTCGAACAACGACCAGTGGATCGACCGGACGGCGATGAACATGCTCGCCGAGAAGGGCCAGACCCTCTACGCCGCGGATTTCTCCAAGTTGAACATCAGCGGTAACCCCGAAGCGCTCAAGGTGATTCGCTTCCTGTATGACCTCGCCGCGGACGGCGTGCAACAGACACCCACCGACCCCAGCCCTAACTGGATGGGCGCCGACTTCAACAACGGTCAGGTGGCGATCCTCCAATACGGGTACTGGTTCAGCGCGATGGCGGAAAGCGACGTCACGAAGGGGAAGACGGTCTTCCTGCCCGCGCCAACCTGGTCGGGCGTGCGCCGCGATCCCACGATGACTGCGACCGGATGGGTCGTCTCTGCGCAGACGAAGGACCCCGACGCCGCCTGGGCGGTGTTCGAGCAGTACATGGGTGGGAAACCCGCGCTCGACCGTGCGCAGAGCGGCTGGGGGGTCCCTGGCCTCAAGTCGCTCTACAAGGAGATGCCTCAGCAGTCCGCCTTCCAAAAGCAGGTGCAGAAGGTGCTCCAAGGTGAGCTTTCGAACGCCGACTTCGTTCTCCAATTCAATCCGTACCTCAGCGAGCAGGCGTTCTCGACGAGCTGGATCAAGAACCTCGAGCCGGCGCTCAAGGGCTCGATCACGTTCGATAAGTTCGTGCAGAACGTCGAGACGGAGGTCAACGCCGCGATCGTGGACGGCAAACGCATCGTCGGGAACTAGCATCCGCGTCGCGTCTCGAACGGAGGGAGCTCATCGAATGACCGGCGCGACGCGCGCTCTCGAGCGTCCCATGCCGCGCATCGCGCCTTGGCGCCGGCGCGGTCTGCGCCGCGCGATCACCTTCTATGTGCTCATTTCCCCGTGGCTCATCGGGTTCGTGCTGCTGGCAGCGATCCCACTCGTGATGGCGTTCGTCATGTCGCTGTCGAATTACGACGGCCTCAACCTCGAGTACGTTCGACTTGTTGGCTTGGAGAACTACGTGCGGGCATTCAGCGACCCTGATGCGCAACACGCGCTCGGCCGCACGCTCCTCCTCATGGCCGTCGTCGTTCCGCTCAGCCTCACGCTTCAACTCGCGCTGGCCCTCATGGTGAATCAGTCCATCCGCTTCACCAGCCTCTTCCGCACGATCTTCTACCTGCCATACGTGATCCCGGTCGTCGCCGCGGCGTGGGTGTGGAAGATCTTCGTCGACCCGACCGGCGGCCTTCTGAACGCCCTGCTCGGGGTCGCCGGCGCTGAGGTGAATGTGCGGTGGCTCGTCGAGTACCCGATGGTGGTTCTGGCGTCGCTGACGATCTGGGGCGCGGCAGGTGGCGGGATGGTCGTGTTCCTCGCCGGCCTTCAGGGCATCCCCGCTGAGTACCGCGAGGCGGCGATGATCGACGGTGCGAACCGGCTGCAGGTCACGCGGCACATCACGCTGCCTCTGCTTTCACCGGTGATCTTCTTCAATCTCGTGACCGGGATCATCGCGACGCTACAGATCCTGGTGCAGCCGATGCTCCTCGCGCCGGGGATCCTGGGTCTGAGTCCTGGGACGGTCCCGCCGAGTGACAACTACCTCTACGCGGTGCACGCCTACCTCGAGATCTTCGTGAAGCAGCTCTTCGGGTATGGCTCCGCGCTGCTTTGGCTTCTGTTCGCCGTCGTACTCGCCCTGACGCTCGTCCTCTTCAAGACGAGCCGGCGCTGGGTCTTCTACGGGATCGAGCCGTGACCGTCGCCTTGGCACGACGACGTTCCGCCGCGACCGAGGCCACGCTGCGGTACGTCCCGGTACTGGTGGCGGCCACGGTGTTCGCGTTGCCGCTGGCCTGGGTCGTCGTCACGTCCCTGAAGAAGCAGTCCGAGTTCGGGTCGTCTCTCCTTCCGGCCACGCCCCAGCTCGCCAATTACGAGCTCGCACTGTCGCTCCTCGATTTCATGAAGTTCGCAACGAACTCGCTTGTGCTCAGCAGCTCGTACGCGCTGATCGTGGTCATGGTCAGCGCGCTCGTCGGCTACGGTTTCGCGAGGCATCGCGCGCCGGGCCGCGGGCGTCTCTTCATGCTCGTGCTGGCGACGCTCATGGTCCCGAGCCTGGTGCTGTTCGTTCCGCAGTTCGTCATCTTCGCGAAGCTTGGACTGACGAACACGTACTGGCCGTGGATCCTGTGGGCCCTCGGAGGGAGCCCGTTCGCGATCTTCCTCTTTCGCCAGTTCTTCGCGACGTTCCCGCGCGAGCTCGACGATGCGGCCGAGGTCGACGGCGCGGGTCCGCTCCGGATCTTCTTTCAGATCTATCTTCCGAACTCCGGTCCCGCGCTTGCCGCCAGCGCGATCTTCATGTTCCTGTGGGTGTGGGGCGATTACCTGTATCCGATCCTCCTGCTGAGCGAGGACAACACCACGCTGGCGGTACGGATGTCGACCGCGTATGTAGATCCGCGCGGGAACCCGTTGCAGACGGTGACCATGGCCGGCGTCGTCCTCTACGTGCTTCCGCTCATCGCCTTCTTCGCCGCGGCCAATCGCTTCATCGTGCGCGGCATCGTCACGACGGGGCTCAAGGGATGAGGATCGTCGAGGTCCGCCCCCTCGTGATGGGCGATGCCTGGCGAAACCTCACCTTCGTGGTCGTGCGCACCGACGAGGGCCTCGACGGTGTCGGCGAGGTCCGCATGGTCAACCACACCAGCGCCCTCATCGGATATCTCGAAGAGGCCGTGCCGACGCACGTCATCGGCGCGGATCCCTTCGCGTTCGAAGCGCTCGCCCGCCGCATGATCCGCGACGACTACGCACGCGCCGGGCAGATCGCGATGTCCGCGCTCGCGGTTCTCGACATGGCGTGCTGGGACATCGTGGGAAAGGCGCTCGGGCAGCCGGTGTACCGGCTCCTGGGCGGTCCCATCCGCGATCGCATCGCGACGTACGCAAACGGTTGGTACACCGTCGAGCGGACGCCCGAAGAGTTCAACGCGGCGGCGAAGCGCGCTCTCGCCAAGGGCTACCGCGCGGTGAAGCTCGACCCCTTCGGCACGGCGTGGCAGGAGCTCTCCCCATCGGAGCTTCGGCGCGCCGTCGCGCTGGTGGAAGCGGTCCGTGACGGCGTGGGCCCCGACGGCGAGGTCTTCGTCGAGATGCACGGCCGCTTCACGCCGGCGCAGGCGATCTCGATCGCGCGCGAGCTCGAGCCGTACCGGCCGGGATGGATCGAGGAACCGGTGCCGCCAGACAACCTCAAAGCGCTCGCGAAGGTCGCGCGACAGGTGAACGTCCCCGTCGCGACCGGCGAGCGGATCCATGTCCGTCACGAGTTCCGCGAGCTCTTCGAGCTTCAGGCCGCCGATGTGATCCAGCCGGACCTCACGATGATGGGCGGGATCACGGAGACGCGGAAGCTCGCGACGTGGGCCGAGTCCTACTACGTGATGGTCGCGCCGCACAATGTCGGGGGACCGGTGTCGACCGCGGCGGCCCTGCACCTCGCGGCGGCGACGCCGAACTTCAAGATCCTCGAGTACTTCAACGACTTCACGGCGCCCTTCGTCAAAACGTCCGCGCCGGGCGTGCCCGACGTCGCCGACGGCTCGTTTCCGCTGCCGCAGGGGCCGGGGCTCGGTATCCGCTTGGACGAGGACCTCGTCGCCGAGCATCCGCGGCGACCCATCCATCTCAACTTGTTCGGCGACCGCTGGCACCTGCGCGGACGAGAACGCGTGCCGAGCGAGAGCGCATGAGCGGCACACTCGACGGTCGCCGCGCGCTCGTCACCGGCAGTGGGGCCGGGATCGGACTGGGGATCGCGCGCGAGCTCGCTTTGCAAGGCGCCGCGATCGCACTCCACTACGCGCACAGCGCGGACGGCGCGCACGCGCTCTGCATCGAGATCGCTTCCGCCGGCGGACGCGCCACCGTGCTCTCGGGCGACCTCGCGAATGTGGCCGCGTGCCGGCGTGTCGTCGACGAGGCTGCGGCAGAGCTCGGTGGACTCGACATCCTCGTGAACAACTCGGGAGTAACGAAGACGCGCGATCCGCTCGCACTCACCGAGCCGGAGTACGCCGAGCTCTTCGACGTGAACGTTCGCGCCGCGTATTTCTGCGCTCAGCAGGCCGTCCCACACCTCGAGCGGCGGGCCGGCGCGATCGTGAATGTCAGCTCGATCCACGGCGGCGCGGGCTTTCCCGGCCACGCGGCGTACGCCGCGACGAAGGGCGCGCTGAACGCCTTCACGCGCGCGCTCGCGATCGATCTCGCGCCGAAGCGCGTTCGCGTGAACGCCGTCGCGCCCGGGCTCATCGAAGTGCCCCGCTATTTCGAGATGCCGGGCTACTCGAGCGAACGGACGGCGCGGCGAGTGCCGTGGGGTCGGGTGGGTGCGCCGGCCGATGTCGCCCGAGTGGTCGCGTTCCTCGTGTCCCCGGCGGCCGACTACGTCACCGGTCAGCTCCTCTACGTGGACGGCGGCATCAACGCCCGCATGGGGCTCGCCTGGGAAGATGCGGAGCCCCGCCGATGAGCCAGATCCCAGCACTCGCGCGGCGTTTTCCTCCCGGCTTCCTCTTCGGGACGGCGACCGCCGCCTACCAGATCGAAGGTGGCCATGATGCGGACGGCAAGGGTCCATCCATCTGGGATACGTTCTGCCTTCAGTCGGGTGCAATCTCCACCGGCGAGACCGGCGAGATCGCATGCGACCACTACCACCGCTGGCGCGAGGACGTCGCGCTCATGCACGAGCTCGGGCTCGGCGCCTACCGCCTCTCCATCAGCTGGCCGCGCGTGATCCCGTCGGGGACCGATGCGCCGAACGAGAAGGGCATCGCCTTCTACGACCGTCTGGTCGATGAGCTGCTCACGAAGGGGATCCGTCCGTTCGTCACCCTGTACCACTGGGATCTTCCACAGGCCCTCCAGGACAAGGGTGGCTGGACTTCGCGCGCGATCGTCGATCACTTCGCGGCGTATGCAAATCTCGTCGCACGGCGGCTGGGCGACCGCGTAAAGGACTGGATGACGCTGAATGAGCCCGAGGTCGTCGCCTACGCGGGCCACCATGTTGGGGTTCATGCGCCGGGGATCCGCGATTTCCCGACGGCCGTTCTTGTGTCACATCACCTTCTATTGGCCCACCGCGCTGGCGCCGACGCGATCCGCGCCGCGAGTCCGAATGCGCGGGTCGGGATCGCGCTCAACCTTTCGCCGTGCGAGCCCGCGACCGATTCGGCCGAGGATGCGGCAGCCGCTGCGCGCGCGGACGGATACCTCAACCGGTGGTTCCTCGATCCGCTCCACGGCCGCGGCTATCCGAAGGACATAGTTGGCCTGTATGCGCCGTACTTCGACCGAGCGCGAGAGCTTGACGGTTATCACGGCCGGCTCGACTTCCTCGGCGTCAACTACTACACGCGACGGCTCGCGAAAGCCGGCGATGGTCCGCTCCAACTCGATCGCGTCGAACGACAGGGCGCGGAGCGCACCGCGATCGGATGGGAGGTCCACCCGTCGTCGTTCCAGAAGATCCTCACGCGAGTCCATCGCGATTACTCGCCCCGAGAGATGTTCGTGACCGAGAACGGCGCGGCCTACGACGATGTCCTCGACAACGACCGAGTCGACGACCCAGCGCGGATCTCATTTCTGTCGCGCCATTTCGCCGCCGCGGCTGACGCCGTCCGCGATGGCGTGCCGCTGCGGGGCTACTTCATCTGGACTTTGATGGACAACTTCGAATGGGCGCACGGCACGAGCAAGCGTTTCGGCATTATCCATACCGAATACCGCACGCAGCGTCGGCGGGTCAAGTCGAGCGGCCGTTGGTATCGCGACCTGATCGCCGCGCATCACGACGTGCATGTCGCGGCGGCGGCGACGTGAGGCGCATCGCGACGAGCCCCACGTCTGCGCTGCGTGCGCTCGACCTCGCGCCAGGGACCATCGCGCTGTGGTGGCTCGGGCAGGCGGGCTTCGCGGTGCGCGCGGGTGGCGTGGTGATGCTGCTCGACCCGTTCCTCGCGCCGATGGCCGAGCGGGCATCGCCGCCGGCCTTCGATCCCGACGACGCGGTCGAAGTCGACGTCGTCACCTGCTCGCACGAGCATTACGATCACCTCGACCTCGCGTCCCTGCCCGCGATCGCTCATGCCTCCCCCAAGGCCCGCTTCATCGTCCCGCGTCCACTGGTGGACGACGTGGCCGCCGCTGGCGTGCCACGCCAGCGCATCGTCGGTGCGCAACCCGACGAGCGCATCCGCCTCGACGGTGTGACGCTGCATCCACTGCCCGCGCGTCACGGTGTCGGTATGGCCGATGCGTACACCTTCGGCCGTGAGCTGTCCGGTGGTCTCTATCGCTTCCTCGGCTTCGTCGTCGATGATGGCGTCGCTCGCGTCTATCACGCGGGCGACACGATCGTGTACGACGGACAAGCCGAGCGACTGCGGGCGCTCGACGTGGACGTGGCGCTCCTACCGATCAACGGACGCGACCACTTCCGCGAAGCCGCCGGGATCGTCGGTAACCTGGACCACCGCGAGGCCGCCCGACTTGCCGCCGACGCAGACGTCGATGTCGTCGTTCCGATGCACTACGACACGTTCGCGTCGAACCGTGGCTATCCGTCCCACCTCGTCGACCTCGTCAGCCGTGAGGAGTTGTCTCTTGCCGTTCTCATTCCAACGCGCGATCGGGCGTTCCTTTACACGAAGGGCGCCGGGGGTGACTGACCGGACCGCGGCGGCGCTCGAGACGCTGGGATTGCCGGCCGCGGACCTGCGCGCTCTTCCCGACTCGCCGCGAGCGTTCCGCGACGGCGCGCAGTACCGCGTCGAGATCCCGACCACCGAGGGTCCGTTCGCTCTCGCGGCCATCCTGGAGGAGGCGGAACGGCTGAGCGTTCCGGTGACGCGCATCTCGCAGGGCAGCGGCGTCTTCATGTGCACCGACGCGGAGCTCGACGAGATCGCGAGTATGGGTGCGCACGCGGGCGTCGAGGTCAGCCTCTTCGCCCGGCCCAACGCGGGTTGGAGCGCGTCGGCGATGGCGCGATCCACGGTGGGGCCGCTCGTCGCCCCGGTCGCGCACGGCGCCGATCAGCTCGCGGCGGTCATGGATGACGTGTTCCGCGCGGCCGACCATGGGATCCGCAGTGTCCTTATTGAGGACATCGCGCGTCCTCTCCGTCTTTGGCGCGCTGCGCCGCGGGGGACAGCTTCCAGCGGATATGCAAGCGAAGGTGTCGGTGATGCTGCCCGTCGCGAATCCGGCTAGCGCGCGCGTCATCGCCGACCTGGGCGCCAGCACCATCAACCTGCCCACCGACCTCACCCTCTCCGAGATCGCGGCGATCCGCGCGGTCGTCGACGTGCCGCTCGATGTCTACGTCGAGTGCCCCGACAACCTCGGTGGGTTCATGCGCTATCACGAGATCCCGGAGCTGATCCGGGTGGCCGCGCCGGTCTACCTGAAGTTCGGACTCCGGGGCACCGCGGATCCCTATCCCGCGGGCACGCATATGACCGCACAGCTGGTGGCGTTCGCGCGCGAACGCGTTCGTCGCGCGCGCCTTGGACTCGACCTGCTCGAGCGTTCAATGGGCGGAGACCTGATTTGGCGCACCTCACGTCCTGGCGCGGCCGGCCTAGCGGTGCCGCTCATGTCGGCGGGCGTCGGCGTCGGAAACAGTTGTGTCACATTGACACTGTGACGATTCGGCGATAACATGTTTGGATGCCGCGAACGCTTGTTGCCGTGAATAACCAGGGTAGGTTGACGCTACCCGCTGCCGTGCGCCGCCAGCTCGGTATCGGCGATGGCACGCAGCTCGAAGTAAGCGTGCAGGATCACGAGGTCACACTCAGACCGGCGACTGTCATCGCGGCGGAGGACCGTTGGGCTTACGCGCCCGAAGCCATCGCGTCGCTGAAGCGTGCGCTCGCGGATGTGAAGGCAGGCTACGTCTTCCAGTTGACCGAGGGTGAACTTCTCAAAGGCAAGTACCCGACACGCGCACCGCGGAAAGCAGCCGCACGCCGCGCGAAGCGATAGCGCATCTACCGGTACCGGTCGTTTCTCTTCACCGCAGATTTCGTGGACTCACTCATGGATTTCCGCCTTGCTGATCAGAAGCGTTTCGCAAAGGCGTTGCGCCTACTCGATGTGGACGAGCGCCACCCGTCGCTACGCGTCCACGAGCTTCAAGGTGACCTCGCAGGCGTCTGGTCGGCGAGCGCGACCGATGACCTCCGGATCGAATTCCTGCGTGACGGCGGCGGGAAGAAGATCCTCCTTCGCTGCTCGAGGCACTACCGCTAGTTCGCCGCGATCCGCTCCCGCAGGACCTGCTGAAGGATCCCGCCCTGGCGCACGTACGCGACGTCGGTGGGATCGTCGACGCGCGCGAGTACCTGGAACGAAGTCTTCTTCCCGTCCGCCGACGTGGCCTCGACGATCAGCTTCGCGCGCGGCGAGAGGTTGTCGAGCCCGCGGATCGTGAACGTCTCCGCACCGGTGAGCCCGAGCGAGGCCATCGTCTCGCCAGACATGAACTCGAGCGGCAGCACCCCCATCATCACGAGGTTAGAGCGGTGGATGCGCTCGAACGACTCGGCGATCGCGGCACGGACGCCCATCAGATTCGGTCCCTTCGCGGCCCAGTCGCGCGAGCTCCCCGAGCCGTACTCCTTGCCCGCGAACACCAGGAGCGGCACGCCCTCCTTCTGATAGCGCACCGTCGCGTCGTAGATCGTCATCTCCTCGCCCGACGGGAAGTGACGCGTCCACCAGCCTTCCTTGTCGGCGAGCCGGTTGCGCAAACGGATGTTCGCGAACGTCCCGCGGATCAGTACCTCGTGATTGCCGCGGCGCGTGCCGTACTGGTTGAAGTCGACCGGCTTCACACCCTTTGAGATGAGGTACTGCCCTGCCGGACTCGCCGCCGGGATCGCGCCCGCGGGCGAGATGTGGTCAGTGGTCACGGAGTCGGCGACCGACACGAGCACACGCGCGCTCACGATGTCCGGGATCCTCGCCGGAGGCGTGGCGGTGAAGTTCTGGAAGAACGGCGGCTCCTGCACGTACGTCGAATTCGGGTCCCATGCGTACGAGAGGCCGGTCGGTGACGGCATCGTCTTCCAGAAGCGGTCGCCGTCGAAGATCTTTCCGTACTCGGTCGCGTACATCTCCTGCGTGATCGCCTTCGCGACGACTTCGTTCACTTCCTCCGGCGATGGCCAGATGTCCTTCAGGAACACCGGCCTGCCGTCCTTGCCGTTGCCGACAGGCTGATCCTGCAGGTCGATATGGACCGTTCCCGCGAGCGCGAACGCGACGACGAGCGGTGGCGACGCGAGATAGCTCGACTTCACCAGCGGGTGTATGCGGCCCTCGAAGTTGCGGTTGCCCGACAGAATGGAAACGACGTTGAGGTCGTGATCTTTGACCTCCTGCTCGATCTCGGGCGTGGCGAGCGGTCCCGTGTTCCCGATGCATACCGTGCAACCAAAACCCACGAGGTAGAAGCCCAGCTGCTCGAAATACGGCGTGAGTCCCGCCGCCTCGAGGTAGCGCGTCACGACGCGCGAGCCCGGTGCGAAGGTCGTCTTCACGTGCGGCTTCACCGCGAGGCCGCGCTCGATCGCCTTCTTCGCGAGAAGTCCCGCAGCGATCATCACCGACGGGTTCGACGTGTTCGTGCAGCTGGTGATCGCGGCGATGACCACCGAGCCGTCCCCCACCTGGAGCGTGCGCGGCCGGTGAGCGACCGCCGCGGTCTCCGGCGTCGCGGTCGCGACCATCGTTGGCGCCGCGTCATTGATCTTCTTGGGCCCTTCGGAATTGCCCGGTGGGGTGATCCCCGTCGTCGGCTTCGGCCCGGTGAACGAGTCCCAGATCATCGGAAGGTCGTGCCGGTCCTGTGGTCGCTTCGGCCCCGCAACTGACGGCTTCACCGAACCGAGATCGACCTCGATGAGCTCGTCGAACGCAGGCGTCGGGTCGCCGTCCGAGCGGAACATCCCCTGTGCCTTGGTGTACCGCTCGACGAGAGCGATGAGCTCGCGCGGCCGGCCGGTCTGCTCGAGGTAACGGAGCGTTTGCCGATCCACCGGGAACAGTGCGCTCGTCGCGCCGTACTCGGGGCACATGTTCGCGACGGTCGCGCGCTCCGCGACCGCGAGCGACGACAGGCCATCGCCTGCGAACTCGATGAACTTGTTCACGACGCCCTTCTTGCGGAAGAGCTCGGTGAGCGTCAGCACCAGGTCTGTCGCGGTCGTGCCGACCGGCAGCTGGCCATTGAGCTTCACGCCGACCACGACGGGCCATGGGAGATAGGTCGGCTGACCGAGCATGGCGGCCTCGGCCTCGATGCCACCCACGCCCCAGCCGAGCACGCCAAGGCCATTGATCATCGTGGTGTGCGAGTCGGCGCCGAACAGGGTGTCCGGCATCGCGACGCCGTCACGAACGACGACGACCTCGGCAAGCCGCTCGAGGTTCACCTGGTGGCAGATCCCCGCGCCCGGCGGTACGACGCGGAACGTCTTGAACGCCTGGCCCGCCCATCGCAGCAGCGCGTAGCGCTCGCGGTTGCGCTCATATTCGCGCTCGAGGTTCCGTTCGTATACGTCCTTCGCGCCGAAGAAGTCGGCCTGGACGGAGTGGTCGATGATCAGGTCCACCGGGATCAGCGGCTCGATCCTCGCCGGGTCCCTGCCGGCACGCTGCATCGCGGCACGCATCGCCGCGAGGTCGACCGCGGCCGGCACGCCGGTGTAGTCCTGCAACAGAATGCGCGACGGGCGGAACGGGACCGAGGCGTCAGCCGGCGGCGGCGCGGGGTACTTCGCGAGGTCGATCGCGTCGCGCTCGGCCGCGGCGCCTCTCGCGACGGCGCGAAGCACGCCCTCCAGGAGGACCTTCACCGTCGTCGGCTGGCGCGACACGTCGCCGGCCTGCGAGAGCGGGAAATAGCGGAGCTGCGTGTTGGGCAACGCGGCACTCTTGAATTCGGTCATGACAGGAGATCCTTCACCAGATCGCGCTCCTTCACGAGTTCCGCCACGGTGGCGGCGATCTTGTCGGTGGCGAAACGGTCGAGCTTCACGCCGCGGACGATCTCGTAGCCGCCGTCGCCCTTCGAGTGGAGCGGGAACGACGAGACGAGACCCTCGGGCACCCCGTAGCTCCCGTCGGAAACGACCGCCGCGCTGAAGCAATCGCCAGGCGGTGTCGCGGTCACCAGGCTGCGCACATGATCGACGAGCGCCTGCGCCGCAGAGAAAGCGCTCGACGCCCCGCGCGCGGCGATCACGGCGGCGCCGCGCTGCTGCACCGCCGGGATGAAGTCCGTCTCGAGCCAACCGCGGTCGATCACCTCGGACGCGGCCTTGCCGTTCACGGTGGCATTGGTGAAGTCGGGGTAGAGCGTCGCGCTGTGGTTTCCCCAGATCGCGAGCTTCTTCACGTCCTTCACGCGGGCGCCGGCCTTGCTCGCGAGGAGTGAGCGCGCGCGGTTCTGGTCGAGCCGCGTCATCGCGCTCCAGCGGTCGTTGGTGACGCTCCGCGCGTTCGCGCGAGCGATGAGGCAGTTCGTGTTGCAGGGATTGCCGACCACCACGATGCGGACGCCCTGGGCGGCGTGCTCGGCGATGACCTTGCCCTCCTCGACGAAGATCGGCCCGTTCTTCCGGATCAGGTCTCCCCGCTCCATGCCCGGACCGCGGGGCACGCTGCCGACGAGCAACACCCAATCGGCACCGTGGTGCGTCTCGGCCCGGTCGGCGCTCGCGCTGACTCGGGCGAGCAGCGGATAGGCGCCGTCCTCGAGCTCCATGAGCACGCCTTTCGCCTTGTCGATCATCTGCGGGATGTCCGAGAGCCGCAGGTCAACCTCGGTGTCCGGGCCGAACATCTCGCCGGCCGCGATCCGCGGCAGGAGCGCGTAGGCGACCTGTCCGGTCGCGCCCGTCACGACCACGCTCACCTTCTTCACCGCTTTGCACCCGGCGTTCCGCTCGTGAGCTCGTCGGCCCCGCCGTACACGGCCTCCGCCTCGATCTCCACCAGGATGCGGGCGTCGATAAAGTCGACCCGCACGATCGTCGTCGCCGGACGGATGTCGCGGAACACCTCGCCGTGGATCACCGCGATACGGTCGATGTCGTGGATGTCATGGACGTAGATGCGCGTCATGATGACGTCGCTCAGTGAGGCGCCCAGGTCCTCGAGGGCGGCTTTGATGATCTCGAGCGCGCGGCGCATCTGCTCCACCACGTCATCGGACACGACCTGACCGTCTTCGGTCAGGCCGGCGGTGCCGGCCACGCGGACAATGCGACCGTGGCGGACGGCGCGCGAATACCCGAACTGGAATTCGTACTTCGTCGACGTCGAGTGGAGGTAGCGGCGAGGATTGTTGGGGTCCTGGAGTGGCATCAGCCCTTCATCCTCCTGATGACCGCGTCGGCGAACTCGCGCGTGCCGACCGCGGTCGGATCGTCCCGGTCGCGCTTCAGGTCGTAGGTGACGTCTTTCCCTTCGGCGACCACCGCTGCGATCGCGCGCTCCAGCCGGTCGGCTGCGTCTCGCTCCGAGATGTGCTTCAGCATCAGGACACCGGCCAGCATGAGCGCCATCGGGTTCACCTTGTTCTGACCGGCGTACTTCGGCGCGGAGCCGTGGATCGCCTCGAAGACCGCGATGCCATTCTCGCCGATGTTCGCGCCTGGCGCGACGCCCAGCCCGCCCGCGAGACCCGCGACGAGATCGCTCACGATGTCGCCGTAGAGGTTCGGCAGCACCAGCACGTCGTAGAGATCGGGTTTCTGCACGAGCTGCATACACATGTTGTCGACGATGCGGTCCTCGAATTCGATACTCGGGTACAGCTGCGCCACCTCGCGCGCGATACGCAGGAACAGACCGTCGGCGAACTTCATGATGTTCGACTTGTGCACGGCCGTCACCTTGCGGCGGCCGTTCGCGACCGCGTAGTCGAACGCGAACTTTACGATGCGCGTCGAGCCCATGACGCTGATGTACTTGATCGCGATCGCCGCGTCCTCGCGGATCTTGGTGTGCGCCTCTTTCTCGATCACCGCGCGCACCCTTGCGAGCTCGGGCGTCCCGAGGTCGAACTCGATCCCGGCGTACAGGTCCTCGATGTTCTCGCGCACGACGACGAGATCGATGTTGCCCAGCGGCGCCTGAACGCCCGGATACGTCTTCGCCGGACGCAGGTTCGCGTAGAGGTCGAATTCCTTGCGCAGCGCGACGTTGACGGAGCGCATCCCGGTGCCGAGCTCGGTCGTCAGCGGGCCCTTGAGCCCGACCTTGTTCCGCCGGATCGAATCGAGGGCGCTCTTTGGGAAGGGATCGCCCAGCGTCTGCAGCGCGGGCAGCCCGATGTCATGGACGTCCCACTGGATCTGAACGCCGGTCGCTTCGATGGCTCGCCGGGTCGCGTCGACGATCTCAGGACCCGTGCCGTCGCCTGGGATGAGCGTGATGCGGTGCGTCAGTACGGTCTCCCCTTCGCCAGCGGCTCGGCTGGCATCGTACGCTCGGGCCCCGGCCATAGAACAGCCTTGTCGCTGATGGTGCGCCATAGACGGCTTCTATACTTTGAGCATGGAGCTCGGCCAGCTCGAGGCGTTCGTCGAGGCGCAACGGCGGGGGAGCATCACGCGCGCGGCGGCCGCGCTGGAGCTCACGCAGCCGACGCTGACGGCGCGCCTGCGGGGTCTCGAGCAGGAGCTCGGCGCCCAGCTGCTCGTTCGCGGCCGGCGCGGCGTGAGTTTGACCGCCGCCGGCCGCCGTTTTCTGCCGCGCGCGCAGGCGGCGCTCGAGGCCGTGCGGCGTGGCGTGGCGGAGACGAAGGCCGCCCGCGAAGGGCGCGGTGGCGTGCTCGCGCTCGGCCTCGCGACCGACCTCGCGCTGTATATCGCGCCCGTCGCGCTCGCCCGGTTCGCGCGCGCGCATCCCGATGTCGAGATCAGCGTTCGCAGCGGGCGGTCGCACGCGGTCGCGGAGGCGCTTCGTGCCGACGAGGTCGAGATCGCGCTCGTCAGCCAGCTCGTCGCGTTGCCGGAGCTGGCCTCACGTCCGTTGTTCGAGGAGTCGGTACCCGCCGTCGTTGCTCGTACTCACGCGTTCGCGGCTCGCGGCCGGGTCAGCATCGAGGACCTCGCGCGCTCGGGGCTCGTCATGCGCGATCCGACCGCGTACCTCCACGCGATCACGATCGCGTACTTCGCGGCCGCCGGGAACGCGCCGCGCATCCTGATGGAGCTCAACAACACGGAGGCCTGCAAGCGCGTCGTCCTTGCCGGGCTCGGCGCGGCGTTCCTGCCGCAGATGGCGATCCACGACGAGCTCCGACGCGGTGAGCTCGTCGCGCTGCGCGTGGAGGGGCATCCCGCACCCAGGCGCACGATCCACCTCATGACCCGTGCCGGCGCGGAGGTCTCACCGACCGCGAACGCGCTGCTGCGGGTATTGCCGCGCCCCTCATGATGCGATGGTGAGCGTGCAGGACTCGTCACTAACCGCGGCGCGGGACCGGCCGCTGCCCGCGGTGCAGCGTGCGTACTTCTACGTCGTGCTGCTCGTCGCGGTCCACATGATCGTGCTCGGCGTGGCGAATCTCCTCCGCGTTGGCGCCGAGATCGCGCTCGGCGCGCCGAGCGGCGGCTTCACCGGACTGCCGTTCGTGTTCGCGGACTTCAACCGACCGCGCGAGCAATACCGCGAGCAGGCGAGCCTCGCGATCGCGCTGTTGCTCGTCGCTGTGCCCGCGTGGTACCTGCACTATCGCGCTGCTGCTGCCGCCGCCCGTCGCTCGCTGCAGGAGCGCGGCAGCGCGCTGCGGAGCGCGTACCTGCAGATCGTCGTGCTCGTCACGACCCTGCTCGTGTTCGGGTACGGCCAGCGCGTGCTGTTTCTCGTCTTGCAGTCGGCGCTGGTGGGGAACAACACGTTCATCCGCCTCGAACCGAGCTGGGAAGCGCGCGCCGCCGGAGCGCTCGCAATGGTCATCGCCGCGGCAGCGGCGCTCGTGTTCCACGTCCGCCTCGCCGCGGCTGATCGCGCGACCGGCGCGCTCTCGGCTCGGGCCGCGGATCTCGGCCACCTCGTGCGCTATGCGATGGCGTTCATTGGCCTCGGGTTCTTGACGTTTTCGTTCGCCTCACTCCTGACGACGCTCTGGCAGCAGATCGTCTTCCCGTTCCCCGAGCCCTCCGCCCCACCGGGCGTGCCGCGGTCGATCCCACCGCGGCCCGGTCTCGACGAAATGGTGCGGTTCGCTCTCGTGAGCTCGCTGCCCGCCATCGTCGGAGGTGTCGTGCTGTGGGTCGCCGCCTGGTTCCGCGCCGAGGGCGCAGTCCGCGCCGGCCGCGAAGCGGCGCCAGCCGTTCGCCGCATCACGGTGTACCTCGTCATCGCGATCTCGGCGCTGGCCGTGCTCTTCAGCCTCACCTCGGCGATCGCGCTCGTGCTCGCGCGCGCACTGGGTGAACGGAGCACCGATGAGAGCCTGGGCCGAGACCTGGGCAGCTCGCTTCCTTTCGCGGTCGTCTTCGCCGTCGTCTGGTGGTACCACCGCCGCGTCGTCGAGGGCGACGCCGCGCGTGAGACCGAGGCTGCTCGGGCCGCGGGGATCCGGCGCGCGTATTACTACCTCATCGCCGCGATCGGGATCGCGATGGCCGCGATCGGTGCGGCGGGCGCGATCGGTGCGGTCGGGAGCGGCTGGCTCGGTCTCATGAATCACGACGCGCGCGAGACCGCGACATGGATCGCGCTTGTCCTCGTCGGCGGACCGGCGTGGGCCTTCCACTGGCGCGCTTCACAGAGGCGCCTGGACGACGATGAGCGAAGATCGCTGCAGCGCCGCGTCTATCTTTATCTCGCGATCCTGGGCAGCGTCGCGGCGATGCTCGTCTTTGGGTCGGCGCTGCTGTTCAACCTATTGAAGGGCGTGCTGGCGTTCCGCTTCGATCTCGCGCTGTGGCACGACCTCTGGCACTTCAGCGTCGACACCGCGGTCGCAGCCGTCGCGCTCGCGTGGCACTTCCGTCTGGTCCGCGCCGATCGCGCTGCGCTCAGTGCGCGGGGTCCCCAGGAGACGTATCGCGTGACGCTGCTGGTGAAAGCCACGGACCGCCTGGCCGCGCAGGCCCGTGTCGCAGCCGCGCTCGAGGGTCAGGCGGACATCACCGTCCGCACCTAACCTCAGCCCGGCGCGCTGAGCTTGTCGATCGTCTTGCGCACGGCCTCGGGCGTCGCGCCGAGGGAAGCGAGGATCTGCGCGCCCGGCGACTCAGGATCGGCGGCGTAAGCAAGCAGCAGGCATTCCGGTCGGATGGGACCTGCCCCCGCGAGAGTCGCGGCCGCTTCGACAAGACGATTCGCACGCGGCGTAAGAACGATCGCGGGCGTCTGCCATTCCGCGCTCGGACGTTCCGATTTTGCGACGTGCTCGCGCGCACGCTCCAGGGCGACGCCGAGCTCGGTCAACGCGCGCTGCGCGACAGTTCCGTTCACGCTGATGAGTCCCAGGAGGAGGTGGCCCGTGCCGAGCCAGCCATGACCCAGGCCGACCGCTTCGTTCATCGCGAGAGCGAGCACGCGCTTCGCTGCTTCGTCAAGACGTTCAAGCGGGTTGCCCGTGTAGACATGCGAGAAGCGCGTTGTCATCGACGGTCCGGGCAGGGGCCCTGACTCAGCCCCGCTCGGCCCGCGGCCCATCGCGGCGGTCACCTGATGGCGGACGGTCTCGAGCTTGACGCCGAGCGACTGCAGCACGCCGGAGGCAACACTCTCGCCCTCACGCACGAGCCCGAGCAGCAGATGCTCGGTGCCGACGGAACCGTGACCGAGCTTCTGCGCCTCGTCGATCGCGAGCTCGATGATCTTTTTGACCCGTGGGGTGAGGGTCATCTCGCTCGGCGACGCCGTCGCGTCGCCGCGTCCGATGATCGACTCCACAGCGACGCGGACCTTGGAAAGCTCCACGCCAAGTGAGTCGAGCACCCGCGCCGCGACGCCCTCGCCCTCACGCACGAGACCGAGAAGGAGATGCTCGGCGCCGATGTAGTTGTGGTTGAAGCGGATCGCCTCGTCCTGCGCGAGGGCGAGGACGCGCTTTGCGCGGTCGTTGAAGCGATCGAAGGGTCCCATCCGGATCGAGACTACGGCTTGCTAGTTCGTCAGCTGCGCCTTCAGTGACGCGAGCAGCAGCCGGCGCTGAAGTCGGAGGGCTTCCGGCACGGTCCCGCCGAGCTTCTCGAACCAGTCGGCGTGCGCCTCGAGCTCCTTCGTCCATTCCTCCGGATCGACGCCCAGTGCTGCCGCGATCGCCCCCGCGCTCGCATCGATGCCGCGAAGGTCCAGATCGCCGACGCGCGGCGTGTAGCCGATCGGCGTCTCGAGCGCGCCGGCGCGGCCGGCGCAGCGGTCGATGATCCACTTCAGGACGCGCATGTTCTGGCCGTAGCCGGGCCACAGATATGTTCCGTCCTCGCTCTTTCGGAACCAATTCACGAGGAAGATCTTCGGCGGGCGCGACATGCGTCCGAACATCGAGAGCCAGTGCGCGAAGTACGTGCCTGCGTCGTAGCCGATGAATGCGAGCATCGCCATCGGGTCACGGCGGATACGTCCGACCGCACCGGTGATCGCGGCGGTCGTTTCCGCTCCAGCGGTCGCGCCGAGGTAGACGCCGTGCGTCCAGTTGAAGGACTCGACCGCCAGGGGGACGGTCGTCGAGCGTCGGCCGCCGAAGAGGATCGCCGAGATCGGGACGCCGCGCGGATCCTTCGCGTACCGCGAGAGCGCGGGGTTGTTCTCCATCGGCGCCGTGAAGCGGCTGTTGGGATGCGCCGCGGGCTCCCTCGAGCCTCGCTTCCACGGTTTCCCGCGCCAATCGGTGAGATCTGTCTCCGGACCATCCATGCCCTCCCACCAGACGTCCTTGTCAGGCGTGAGCGCGAGGTTGGTGAAGATGCAGTCGTGTTCGAGCATCCGCATCGCGTTCGGGTTCGTGTGGTAGTTGGTCCCCGGCGCGACGCCGAAGAAGCCGAATTCCGGGTTCACCGCGTAGAGGCGGCCGTCGTCGCCGACCCGCATCCACGCGATGTCGTCGCCGATCGTCCGGATCTTCCAGCCCTGGAACTCCGGCGGCGGGACGAGCATGGCGAGGTTCGTCTTGCCGGACGCGCTCGGGAAGGCACCGGCGATGAAGTGTGTCTCGCCCTCGGGGCTCTCGGCCTCGAGCAGCATCATATGCTCCGCCAGCCAGCCCTCCTGCCGCGCGCGATAACTCGCGATCCGCAGCGCGAGGCACTTCTTCCCGAGCAGCGCGTTGCCGCCGTACCCCGATCCGACCGACCAGATCGTGTTGTCCTGCGGGAAGTGCGTGATGTAGCGGCGCTCGGGATCGAGATCGGCGACCGAGTGGAGTCCGCGGTTGAAGTCATCCGAGCCGCCCAGCCGGTCGAGCGCGACCGTGCCGATCAGCGACATGATCCGCATGTTCAGCGCGACGTAGATCGAGTCGGTCAGCTCCACGCCGATCATCGCGAACGGCGAGTCCGGCGAGCCCATGAGGTAGGGAATGACGTACATCGTTCGGCCCTTCATGGCGCCGTCGTAGATCGCCGCGAGCGTGCGGCGCGCCTCGTCCGGATCCATCCAGTTGTTCGTCGGTCCTGCCTCGGCCTTCGTCGGCGTACAGACGAACGTGAGCTCCTCGGTCCGCGCGACGTCGTTCGGGTTCGAGCGCGAGTAGTAGGAACGCGGGCGCCTCTCCGGATTCAGCGGGAGGAACACGCCGTCCGCGACAGCCTCTTCGGTGAGGAGCTTCGCCTCCTCGTCCGAGCCGTCGCACCAGTAGATCTGGTCGGGCTTGCACATGCGCGCCATCTCGTCCACCCAGGACAAGAGATGGCGATTGGTGGTGGGGGTTGCCTTTGCGACGAGCATGGGCGTCCGATTCTAGGTGGCGCGGCGCGTCGACATGATGCGCGACACGATCACCGCGACGAGTGCCGTAAGCGGCAGCGCGAGCGCGAGCTGGACGAGAAGAGGAAGCAGAGGGTCCGCGTCATAGAACACGCCGGAGAGAAGGCCGCCGGTACCGAAGCCGAGCGCGAACACCAGCTGGAAGCCGGAGTAGCCAAGCGCCGTGCGCGCCGGCGGCAGGATGCGCTCGAGCGCTCCGGCGAGCACCGGGTTTGGCGCGATCTGCGCGCCTAGGAGGAACGAGCCCATCGCCAGCGGAAGCTCCGAGCGACCCGACAGCGCGATCGTGCCGGCGCCGAGCGTGAGCACCGCGCCCGCGCCGACGACCGCGGGCACCGGACCGAAGCGGTCCGCGACGCGCCCGGCGACCGCCGAGAAGAGCGCGGCGCCGAGCGCGACGAGACCGACATACACGCCGACCCGCTCGAGTGGGATCGCGGCGACGTCTCGCACGTAGATCGGGAACAGCGGGTTCACGACGGTGGTGATCACCGCGGCCAGCGGCGTGATCGCGAGGAGCGTCCAGAACGACCGCGGCAGCGGCGGCCCGGGGACGTGGGCGATCGGCGGTGTCCGCGAGAGGCGGAACGTGAGCGCCGACGACAACGTGAACGCGATCGTCGCGATCGCGATGCCACCGCGCAGGCCGACCGCCTCGCCGATGCGTCCCGCGAACGGCGACGCGAGGATCGTCCCGAAGAAGAACGCGCCGTATACGAAGCCGAGCTCGCCGGAGAGACGCGCGCGCGGTGTGAGTGCGGCGAGGTGCGCGCTCATGAGCGGCAGCGCAGCGCTCCCGATCCAATAGAGCGTCGACCCGATGAAGGCGCCGTGCCAATCGGTGAGCGGGAGGAACGCCGCGGCGCCGACCGTCGACGCGAGCCACACGCCGATGATGAGCGGCCGTCGTCCGAAGCGATCGGCCGCCAGACCGATCGGGATGAAACTCGCCGCCGCGACGACGTTCCCGACACCGAACACGAGACCGATGTCTGTCGGGGTCGCACCCAGGTCCTTGAGGAACAGCGGAAAGAGGGTGCCCAGGAGGCCGAACCCAATGCCCCAGAAGATCTGGGCAGTGGTGAGGGTGGTGGCTTCCTTGCTGAGGCCTAGGACGCGCGCCCCTTCACGATGCCCGCCTTGCGTCGCTCCTCGAACTCGGCTCGCGCTCGCTGCAGGACGGTGGCGTCGGTGAGCACGTCGAGCGCGGTGAGCGCGAGGGCCTTCGCGGCGACGAGCGCGTTGTCGAGGGCGCCCGGAGTGACCGCGAGATCGCGGAAGGCGATCGAATGTCCGGGGACGGGTTCGGGCGCGATCGCGATGTACGGATGGATCGCCGGAAGGACCTGCATGACGTTACCCATGTCGGTGGAGCCGACGCGCTCGTCGTCGCGCGCCTCGAACACCTGCATCCCGAGATCTTTCATGTGCCGCGTCCAGCGTTCGGCCATCGGTGTCGAGAAGACCATGTTCTCGTAGCCGGCGTTGTCGTGGACCGTGACCTTCACGGTCGTGCCCGTGGCGGTCGCGGCGCCCTCGGCACAGGCGATGAAGCGCTTGAGCACGTCCTGTTGATAGCGGCGGTCGAGCGCGCGCACGCTGAAGCGGCCAGCGGTGTGATCGGGGATCACGTTGGCGGCGCTCCCGCCGTTCGTGATGATCCCGTGGATGCGCGCGTCCGGACGCAGCTGTTGCCGCATCGCGTTCACGCCGTTGAACAGCTGGATGAGGCCGTCGAGCGCGTTGATGCCTTGATCGGGCTGCGACGCGGCGTGCGCAGCCTTGCCGAAGTATTCGACGAGGACACGGTTGGATGCCAGCGAGTGACGTCCGGCGAGGCTCCGGCCGGTGGTGGGGTGGATCATCATCGCGGCGTCGACGTCGTCAAAGCCGCTGGCCCGCAGCAGCGCGACCTTGCCGCCGCCGCCTTCCTCCGCGGGTGTGCCGATCGCCGCGATCGATCCCTCGACGTCGGCGATCACCGCGCGGACTCCGACCGCCGCGGCGGTGCCGATCATCGCGATGAGGTTGTGCCCGCAGCCGTGCCCGAGCTCGGCGAGTGCGTCGTACTCCGCGAGGATCGCGACACGCGGTCCGCCGCCTTTCCCGCTCGCGTCGGCGCGATACGACGTCTCGATGCCGCGATAGCCCCGCTGCATCTTGAATCCATTCTTCTCGAGGAAGTCGGCGAGTCGCGCGGATGCCTGACGCTCCTCGTACGCGGTCTCGGGATTGGCGTGGATCGCGCGCGAGAGCTCAAAGAGCGAGTCGCGCCGCTCGTCGATGGCGTGAAGCACGCGCTTCCGCAGAGCGGCGATATCGGGCATGTCCGCGATGCTAGCCAGCCGGCGCGGTCGCTGCTGACTGATCTTGATGCCCCGCGATCATCGCGAGGATGATGCGATCGAGCGCGCGGTCCGCCTCCTCGAAGAGCAGCGCTGCCTGCGCTGCCTCGAGCGAGCGGCGGCGCGCGACATGCGCGATCTCCGCCATGAACCGAGCGCGGAAGTAGAGGAACGCCTGCGTCGCCTCGCCGAGCGACAGACCCGCCCGCTTCGCCTCGACGCCGTACTCGCGACCGAGTGACTCTGACTGCGTCAGGTACTGCTCCTGCCCGGCGCGACGCGCGGTATCGAGATGACCGAGGAGCAGGTCGCTCATGCGTACCCCGCGCTCGCGGAACCAGCGGAGCGAGCTCTCATCGAAGCGCGTGTGCCAGTCCTGGTCGGTGACGTCGGTGCGCACGCGTTTACGGAATTCGGCGGCGACCTTGTCGGGGGTCTCGCCCATCGCGGTCAGTGAGGGACGTTTGACGGTGCGCGGGCGAGGCAGGAGCGCGTCGATCGCAGAGCGAAGGAATCGGCGATGACCGCCGGGGGTGGTGAAGACGTCGACCTTCCCGTTGTCGGCCCAGCGGCGCAGCGTGTCCGGATCGACGCCGAGCACACGGCTGGCCTCGCCGAGGGTGAGCCAGTCGCCGCGCTTGCCCGATGCCGTCGGAGCGGGAATACCGTAAATCTAGGCGAAACTGACCTCATTCGCAGAGATGATTCACGTCGCCAGGCATCGGTCGCTTCCTTCTGGTCGGGGCACTCGTCAGTTTTGCTCGCAGAGGCAATGGACGGTTTCACTGGCGGCTGTCCCCGCGAAAGTCCGCGAGCCACGCTTCAAAGTCCTTGCGGTTGTAGAGGTAAGACCGATCTGTCGTGGGCATGGAACACCCAGCTAGATGGCGCAGCGCCTCCCAAATATTGTCGTCGTCAACGCCGGCGTCGTCGGCGGCTACCCAGCGCATCGCCCAGTCGTCGGCCTCTTCTCGCGTGATGCGGCCTTCAACCAAATCGAGAAGCTTCCGCTCGACCTCTTCGGCTGACGGTGGAGGGGGCGCGACGCGGGGGATCCACTCCCGCTTGGGCTTCTTGCGTCTCATACTTCGTTCATGCCTAAGCGCTCAAGTATCGACCTAAGCCAGGGCGGTGCCGGAATCGTCCGCCGAGCGACAACGACACCACATCAGTCGCCCAAGAATCCAGCCGCGGTCGCTCTTGGCAGGCTCGGCGGCAAGAAGGGCGGCCCAGCGAGGGCCGCTGCCCTCAGCAAGAAACGGCGCGTCCAGATCGCGCGCAAGGCCTTGAGGGTCCGGTGTTCATGCCTTCGGTGGATCAGGAGCGGCCCCATCCTCTGGAGGGGTGGGAGACGAATCTACGCGCGGCGGTCGAGAAGTTCCGCGCAACCGCTTGCTCAGGGGCGATTGTTTGACCATCTGGCTCTCGCAGCCTTCTTTGCAATCGCCTTCCGGCGTGTGGCACTCAGTTTCGCGGCTCGTGCCTTCCCGCCCTTCAATCCGCCCAGCCGACCGAGCGCGACAGCGGCAGGGTTCTTCCCGTCGTCGGTCGCTGACGCGACGATCCGCGACGCCATGACACTTGGGTCCGTACTTGAGCGCTTAGGCATGGAGAAATCATGACATATCGGTTCGGCATGATCGTTGTTGTCGCTGTCGTTATTTGGACGGCCGTGTTTCTGCTACTTGGCGGCAAGTTTCTTCGGGAGTACCCGTTCCTCGCGCCTGGCTGGGGGCAAATGTGGAGGACCCTCATCGCCGGATTTGCCGCCGCCCTTGCTGCGGCGGGCGCCCTTGAACTGACCCGGAGCCTGTTTCCGTGAAAACCGCCCACTACCTCGCAGGGGGTGCTGTCCGGTTTACGCGAAACCGCCCACTACCGAGCGAGCAGGAGCAGCCGGCGGTGGTCCAGTTGTGGAGCTGCGACCTATACCGCACTCTTACCGCGTCGCGGTGACCGAGAGGCGGCTTCCCTCCGATTCGAGTGTCACCAAATAAGCCCCGGTCGCGTACTCCGGCCCCAGGTATTTCACGGCAACCCCGTAGGCATCGATCGTGCGCGATGACTCGCTATCCGCCGGACCGCTGAGCGTCAGTGTCGCTCGGGCATTGGGGGTCAGGCCGTAGACGATGACGGTGCTTCCGACACCTTGGGGCGAGCCGGGCGTGACCACGATGCCCGGATAGGTCTGTGCCAGAGCCGCGACACGACCCTCGAAATGCTTCACGAACGTCGCGTAGGAGGCGTTGCCGCCCACTCGTGAGAACGCTTTGGCGAACGTGTCGCCTACACGCACTCGATCCAGGACCTGTTGGAGGCCTGAAAGCTTGAGGTCATCGATAAGGAACTGCGCCGCCTGCGCTGCCACGTAGTACTGGTAGAACCCGTCCAGACCCGTGCGGCCATTCCAGTCGCCGAGGTCAGTGAGTGACGAGAGCGATGGCAGTTTGCCGACATAGGCCATGGACGCCGACACATAGCGTGCCTCCGTCTGCAGCCATTTCGACGCCCCGTATTCCTCCCGTGTCGCCAAGCCCTCATTGAGCCAGCTCGGGAGCTCGGCGATGTTGGCGTAGCCGACGTATTGACGAAGGAAGCGGTGCACCAGTTCATGACGCATGACCGCGTCGGCCTGCGCGCTATGGACGCTCGACTGGTCTATCGCGATGATGTCGACGACGTCGATGTAGAGTCCGGTCCCCTCCATCCCGGTCGGACCAGATGAGAACCCACGGCTGAGCTCTGAGACTGCGGCGACGAAACCGGGCGCTGACCCGAACACGTACACGCGAAACGGCCGCTCGATCGGGAACTGCAGGTCCCCGGAGACCTGAGTGGCATTTCGCTCGACCGAGGCAAGGGCGAGCGTCGCACCTCCCGTGGCCGTGACGTCGACGTACACATCGGCAGATCGACCGCACGCGACGTCGAACCGAACGCCGGCGACTGCGGCACGCTTCGGACAGGTGACCTTCACCGCCACCTGTGCGCTGGCCGTCCCGAAGCGCGCCGTGACCGTGCCAGATCCCGTCACCGTGCCACCACGGAAATCGCCGCTGGTGCTGATCGTGCCAAGCCATCTCGGAACGATCTGCCAGCTCAAGGCCTCGGCGAATGGAAGGCCTCCCGACGCCGTTGCGTGGATCGTGCGCACCTCGCCTGGCTCGAGCGCGATCCCTTGCTCTTCGATCGCGACCGAGGCCGGACGCGTGAATTCGCGCGCGGCCATCCCGCCTCCGGCGAGCACGGAGATCGCGACGGCGACGCCCAACGCCTTGTTAAGCACCCAGCGACGCTAATGACGCCCATGGGTACGGCGATATGACCCGCTTGGGCTACTCGTGGGGCATTACTGCGGTTTCACCGCCGGTGGTGGCTCGTGCGATCTCATCGGCAGCCGGTTCGCGCACCGCGTAGTCGCGGAGGGGTGTGAACGCCGCGACCGCGGCGCTCGTGATCGCGAGCGCGCCAGCGACCGCGAACGCGACAGCACTCGACGCCACCACCACGATGAAGGAGAGCACAGCAGGCGACGCGCTGTTCGAGATGAGCACGACCGTGCGGAACGCGCCGTTCGCGCGGCCGCGCAGGTTCGCCGGCACGTCGCGCTGCCGCGGGATAAAGGCGTAGATGATGAACGCCTGCCACGCGATCTCGCGTCCGGTGAAGCAGAGCGTGATCAGCCGCCAGTCGCCGGTGAACGCGCCGGCGAGCGCGGCGAGTCCCGATGCGAGGATCACCCCGATCATGCTGTGGCCCATCGGCCGGTTCCGCGCGAGACGCGGCGCAAGGAGCGAGCCGATGATCGTGAGTCCGCCGCTCACGGAGAGCGCGAGCCCGATCGTGATCTCGTCGACGTGGTGCTCTTCGCGCAGCACGTACAGGATCAGCGTCCGCAGGCCGATGCCGCCGAGGTTCGCGATCGACATCGCGACGAGCAGCCACCGCAGGACCTTCAAGCGCCACACGAACGCGAAGCCGTCGCCGATCTCCCGGATGACGTTGCGTACCGTGAGGGGTGCGAGCTGGGCGGCGGAGATCTCGAGGATGGGCGGCATCAGGTAGAACAGGGCGAGCGTCGGCAGGAACGCGAGCGCGGCGATCCACATCGCGCTGACGTTCCCGATGGCGGCGATCGCGAATCCGCCGAGCGTTGGTCCGATGATTCGCGCCGCGCGGTCGGCCGCCAGGAAGATCGCGTTCGCGTCGGTGAGCTCGTGTTCCTCCACGAGCGACGGCACGACACTGAAGTCCGTGGTGACGCCCCACAGCACCTCGACGGTGCCGAGCAGGAAACCGATGACGTACAACAGCTCGATCGAGAAAAGGCCGCCGATGGCAGAGAGCGGGATAGCGACGGTGAGCGCGATGCTCGAGATGTCGCAGGCGATGAGGAGGCGGCGCTTGTCCACTCGGTCGATGAGTGCTCCGGCGGGCGCGCCGAAGAGGATGTAGGGGAGCGACTGGACCACACGCAGCGTCGCCGCGGCGGCGATCGAGTGGGTGATGTCCAGGACCAGCAGCGGGAGCGCCAGCCTCGCGACCTCGTCCGCGACCCCGCCGAGCCCGATGGCCGCGGTGAATGCCGCGAACCATTTGTGACGGAGCGGCCCTCTGCGCATGGGACGGCGAGCATAAAATCAAGTCAACATGAACCCTGGATCGTCGGACAGCGGCTTCGGTGCCGGAATGATCATCGGCATCATCCTGCTGATCCTCATCGTCCTCGTTCTCATCTTCTACGCCGGTCCGCAGATCTTTGGCGGCGGTACAACGCCGCGCTCGCTCATCGACGCGCTCAGTACCGCAGTCGTCGCCTGACCAAGCGCGCGGTGCCGGATGACCTCCGGCGCCGCGCGTCATGCTTGTACATGTGAAGCGCGTCCTCTTCCTCTGCGCGCATAACTCGGCGCGGTCCCAGATGGCCGAGGGATTCCTGCGCTCGTTCGCACCCGATCGCTTCGAGGTGCAGAGCGCCGGAACCCGCGCCACGCGCGTCCACCCGCTTGCGATCGCGGCGATGCGCGAAGTGGGCATCGACATCTCGGAGCAGACGAGCAAGTCCGTCGACGACGTCGGCGAGGGCTGGGACGTCGTCGTGACCGTCTGCGACTCGAGCTGCCCGGTCCCGCCGCGCAGCGGGCTCAAGCTCCGCTGGAAGCTGCCCGACCCGGCCGCTGCGCGCGGCACGCGGGCGGAGCGACTCGACGTCTTTCGCGGCATCCGAGATTCGATCCAGTCGCGCGTTCGCTTGCTCGCTGACCGCCTCTGACGGTGTTCGCGCTGCGGTTCGTCACAGATAGGACAGATGGCACATCACCTGCTCGTCTCGCTCTTCAGCGTCCGCAAGGACGACTTGATCGCAGGAGGATCGCTTTCGACGGAGGAGAAGCGGGCAGTGCCTGATCCGGGGCTGCCCCCGCGCCCGGGCGAGCCCATCCCCGGTGATGTCCGCAAGAAGGGCGGCGGAGGGCCGCCGGCTATCCCGCTCGGTGGGCCAACCGACACGCCGCCGGAGAAGCCAGGCACGGAAAAAGGTCCGAAGACTCCGGTCGCCTAGGTCCCATTGATCAGGCCGCTGCCTTCGAGCAGCGTCGCGAACATGACGAGGATCGCGAACCCGGCGATGAACGCGGTCACGATGAGCGCGGCGACGATCGCGAGGCTCAGCAGCGTGGTCTGGCGCGTCGCGGTCCTCGCGTCCATCTCCTTCTCGATGACCCTGTAGGCCACGCTCGCGATCTGCACCGCGGAGCGCGCGACGATGAACACGCCGCCCGCGATCCCGACCCCGATCGCGAGCCACACCAGGATCGCTCCCTCGACGCTCGTCACTCCTTAAAGTCCCGCGAGCCAGCGCTGGAACGTCGGAAGGGAAAAGTACTCCTGGTCCATCGGCCAATCGGGCTCGCGCGTGAAGTCGGGCGCAGCCGTCGATCCGTCGATCAACCGCGCGAAGTGCGCCCGGATCGGCGGCGGCAGCTCCGCGGTGTCGCGGAAGTTGGTCGGGATGTCGGCGAAGTACTCGACCGGGTTCGCGTGATCGCCCTGACGCAGGAACGACCCGGTGACCCAGTCGCGATAGCGCGGGAACTCGGCCAGATGCGGTCGGCTGTCGCGGACCGCGCGGCGCAGGTACGCGAAGTTGCGGTCCTCGTCCCGGCGATAGACCGGATGGTTCCAGCACACGAAGTGGAACAGCTCGTGGCAGGCGGAGAGCTCGACCTGGCCAAGCCCCTCGTAGGTCTCGACGCCGGCGGCGAGCTCGATCTCATTGCGATCGGGATAGAACCCACCGCCCGCGCGCGCGTTCGTCCGGATGATCCGGCAGTGCCGGCCGAGCGCCTGCACCTCGTCCGGGAAACCGCGCAGGGCGCGCTCGATGAGGACGTCTCCAGGCGTCACGTACAGGTACAGCTGCCGGCGCCAGAGGGATCGACGCAAGTCAGGCAGCTTGCCACCGGAAAGGCGTTCGACGGCGGAGAGCACAGCCCGGCGATATCGGATCATGAGCCAAGTATCCGAGGAAGAGCACAGGAGTTGCGCCCCCGGTGCTACTGGAACGACGCATGTCGGATGTTCTCATAGGAGCAACGTGTACCGTTCCGACGCTCCCGGCCGCGTGAATCTGATCGGCGAGCACACCGACTACAACGAGGGCCTGGTCCTTCCCACCGCCACCCCCCAACGCACGGTCGTCGAGCTGTCACCGCGTGAGGACCGCATCGTGCGCGTCGAGAGCGAGGGTTACATGCCGGTCGCCTACCGCCTGGGCGAGGAGCGGCACTGGGGCGACTGGGGCGACTACGTCCGCGGCGTGACCTGGGTGCTCACGAAGGCCGGGCATCCGATCCGCGGCTTCGATGCGGGGATCGCGTCGCGCGTACCGCCCGGCGCGGGCCTGTCCTCCAGCGCGGCGCTCGAGGTCGCCTTGCTCCGCGCGCTGCGCGAGGCGTTCTCCCTCACGCTGGACGACATGGCGCTGGCCTATGCCGCGCACAAGGCCGAGCGCGACGTCGTCGGCGCTCGCGTCGGCACGATGGATCAGCTCGCAGCGGCGCTGGCGCGTACCGGCGAGGCGCTACTCATCGACATGCGCAAGTCGCAGATCGAGCGCGTACAGATCCCCGACAGCTTCGAGATCATCGTGATCAATTCCGGTATCGCGCACGACAATGCGAAGCAGGGCGCGTACAACGAGCGACGCGCGCAGTGCGATGAGGCCGCGCGCCGTCTGGGCCTCACGTCGCTCCGCGATGCGACGCTCGGCGATGTCGAGCGTCTCGCGCCGCAGAACCCGACGCTCGCGCGGCGCGTGCGTCACGTCGTGAGCGAGAACGAACGCGTCCGGGCCTTCGTCGCGGCGCTCAGGGCCGGTGACCTGGCCCGCTGCGGCACGCTCGTCGACGCGTCGCACGCGTCGCTGCGCGACGATTTCGACGTTTCTATCCCGGAGCTCGACACACTCGCGGACGCGCTGCGCGCGCAGCACGGCGTGCACGGCGCGCGGCTGGTGGGGGCGGGGTTTGGCGGATCCGTCCTCGCGCTCGCGACCGCGGGATCCGCTGCGGATGCCGCGCACGCCGCGGCGGAGCAGTACCGTTCGCGCACCGGTCGCGTCGGGCACGTGGTGATGCCCCTCTAGTACGCGCTCCCGCGCATACTCGATGCCTTGCCCCGTCCGCCCTCGGCCGACGCGCCGCGCATCTTCACCGGTATCGCGCGCTCCTACGACCGCGCCGGCGCGCTGTTCTCGTTCGGTCAGGATCCGCGCTGGCGCCACGCTCTGGTCAACGCGGTTGCCGCCGATCCCGACGACGTCGTGCTCGACGTCGCGACGGGCACGGGCCTCGTCGCCGTGGAGCTCGCACAGCGTTATGGCTGCCGCGTCGTCGGTCTGGATCGCAGCGTCGACATGCTCACCGAGGCGTCGCGCCGGAATGGCCTCATCGCCGGACTGGTGAACGCCCGGGCGGAGCGCCTTCCGTTCGCTGACGCGACGTTCGACCACGTGACGTTCGGGTATCTGCTGCGCTACGTCGACGATCCCGCGGCGACCGTTCGTGAGCTCGCGCGCGTGCTGAAGCCGAGCGGCCGTCTCGCGGCGCTCGAATTCGGCGTCCCCTCGTCACTCTGGGCCCTCGCGCTGTGGCGCCTCTACACGCGTCTCGTCATGCCGCTCGCGGGGTCGCTGATCTCGCGCAAGTGGCGTGAGGTGAACGCGTTCCTCGGCCCGAGCATCGAGAGCTTCTATCGCGCGCACCCGCAGCGCGAGATCGAGCGCCAGTGGCGCGATGCGGGCCTCGGGGACGTCCGATCGCGGCGAATGAGCTTCGGCGCCGGGATCGTCATGAGCGCGACGAAGCGCGATGCGCCGGCCGCAGGCGCGGCGCGACTCGGCTCCGCGTTCTACTCGCTGCGGCCCGGAGGCTGGCGCGACTACTGGACGCTGCTGCATCCGCCGTACACCGCATGGCATCTGTCCTACGTGCTGCTCGGCGCGTCCCTCGCGACGGCGCCCGACCCACGCATCGTTCTTGGTGCCGTGCTCGCGTTCGGACTCGCCGTCGGCGTGGCGGCGCACTCCTTTGATGAGCTGCAGGGTCGCCCGCTGGGCACGCGCATCCCAGCGCGTGTGCTCATCGCGCTGGGAGTGCTCGGTCTCGCCGGCGCCGCGGCGCTCGGCATCACCGCCGTCGGGGTGCTCGGTCCGGCATTCGGACTGTTCGTCGCGGCGGGTGTCGCGCTCGTCCTTCTTTACGCGTTCGAGGCGCCGCTCATCCATTCGGACCTCGGGTTCGCGCTCGCGTGGGGTGCCTTTCCGGTGCTCACGGCCGCGTACGCTACCGGCGCGCCACCCATTCCGGCGGTCGCCGTCGCGACCGCGGCGGCGCTGCTCAGCCTCGCGCAGCGCGTCCTTTCGACACGGGTGCGCGGGGTGCGACGGCGCAGCGTCTCGGTGGACGGCGAAGTGCGGTATCGAGACGGTTCGCGCGAGACGCTCGACGCGGAGGGCCTCATCGCGGCACCCGAGGGCGCGCTGCGGATCCTCTGGCTCGCGGTCGTCGTGCTCGCCGTGGGCCTCCTGCTTTCGCGCTACGTCTAGCGGGGCAGCTGCGCGAGGAAGCGGTCCGCGTTGCGGTAGGCGATCGCCTCGGCCACATCGGTCGGGAGCTGCGTGAGCCAACCGCGGATCCCGTTCACGATCTCCGCATACGCATCCCAGCGCTCGTTCCCAGTGAACGTGCCTCCCGCCGTCCAGGTGTCGGTGCCGATCATGAAGCGGCCGCTGCGACGCACGAGCAGATCGCGCCAGCGTTGATCGAGCGTGCCGTTCGGCGCGAGGTCGACGCGCAGCGATAGCTCGACTGACAGCTTCGGCCACCTGTCGAGCAGCGCGCCGATCTGCTCTGGCGTCGCGTCGATGCCGGCGTGTGCCCACAGCACCGTCGCATCGGGCATGGAGTCGAGCAACTCCGCGACCGCGCGCGCGTCGGCATGCGGCTGGAGGAAGAGCTTCTCTCGCTGCGCGAGCGCGAGGACGCCGCGCACCGTCGGCAGGCCGACCTGCCCGGGAAGAAGATGGAATTCCCCGAAGCCGCGGTGCACGCCGCGTTGGTAGATCGATTCGACGTAGGGGACGATCGACGGATCGCGCGCCCACGAGAACACGTCGGCGACGTTCCGATACGGGCCGAGCATCGGGATGACGCGGTCGCCCAGGAGCGCCCGCAGCTTGAACGTGCCTTGATCCGGCGCGCTCGACACGAGACCGGAGCGCACACCGACCGAGTCGAGGATCTTCGCAACGCTCTCGGGCGGATAGACGGACCAGGCCGGTGCGCTGTAGTGAAGATGCGCGTCGAACAGCGGCATGAGGACCGGCGTCGGCGTCGGGGCCGGCGAAGGCGCCGTTGTTGGCGAGACCGTTGGCGTCGCATTGGCCGTCGGTGTGGGCGTCGGGACGGTCGCAACCGGTGCGCACGCGCCGAGGAGTATCAGCGCGACGAGGAGTCGTCCCACCGAGGTACCGTAACGCGCTGTGATCTTCACAGCGCCGCGCGTTCCCGCTGACGAGTTCGAGCGCGTGGCCGGCTGGCGCCTCAAGCCCGAAGGGCTGTGCCGGGGCGACCGCTGCGTGCCGTTCCGCTCGGACGATCGCAGTGTGGACCTCGCCGCCGCCGCCGACGCGCTCACGATGCCGCTCGTTCACGATGACGCCCACGCGCTGTGGGCGCTTGGCGCGGAAGCAGGCGGTCGAGCGCTGAAGAGCGCCATCGCTCCAGAGCTGGAGCTGCCCGACTTCCGAGGCGGATCGTTCCGTCTCTCATCGCTTCGCGGGACAAAGATCCTCCTCGTCGCCTGGGCCTCGTGGTGAGGCTGCCGTCTTGACCTGCCCGTGTGGCAGGAGCTGCGCAAGGAGCTGCGGCCGCAGGGACTCGAGATCGTGACCGTCGCGCTCGATGCGCGCGGGACTGAGAGCGCAGGTCCGTGGATCGCGAAGGCGGCGCCCGACCATCCCTCGCTCATCGATGAGGCGCACATGATGGACGCGCTGTTCGGTGTGGTGAACGTCCCGAGCGGGATCTGGATCGACGAGGACGGGATCATCGTGCGGCCGCCCGAGCCGGCCTATCCCCGCCGACCGGCGTTCCTCGATCGTGCGGTCCCACCGGACGCTTCGCCCGCCGAGCGCGAGCGGATCGAGCTCGTCAAGGCGCTTCACGTCGAAGCCGAGCGGTACGTCGCCGCGCTCCGCGACTGGTCATCCAGCCCGCGTGGCCGCAGGAGCCCCTACGCGCTCCCGCCCGATGAGGTCGTGCGGCGAAGCCGACCACGGCCGGTCGACGAGGCGACCGCGGCGGCGCATTTCGCGCTCGGTCAGACGCTGCACGTCCGCGGCGCGCAGGCGGCGGCCGTCGAGCACTTCCGCGCAGCACATCGGCTGCATCCGACGAACTGGACCTATCGCCGCGATGCGTGGAGCCTGGCCGGTCCCGATCGCGAGCTCGTCTACCACACGAGCTGGGTCGACGAGGTCAAACGCGAGGGTGTCGAGAACTACTACCCACGACTCGAGCTCTGACCGCGACCTTCTGACAGACTTGCGTCGTGGTGCGATTGCAGCAGAGCGCGCTGGGTCCGATCGCGATCCCCGCCCGCGGCGAGCGCGCCAGCGGACTCTTCACCTTCGCGGACGACGAGGGACTCGCGAAGTACCAATGGCCGTACATCGCGATAACCGGAAAGACCTCCGGTCCGACGGTGCTCGTGACCGCCGGCATCCACGCCGCCGAGTACACCGGCATCGAGGCCGCGATACGCCTCGGGCGCTCGACCGATCCGGGGCACGTGCGCGGCATCCTGCTGGTGATCCCGCTCCTCAACCGCCCTGGCTTTTACGAGCGCAGCATCTACGTCAACCCGGAGGACGGCGACAACTTGAATCGCCTGTTCCCCGGCGACCCGACAGGCACATGGGGAGCCCGCTTCGCGCATCGCCTGCTCGCCGAGATCGTGACGCGCTGCGAGTACGCGATCGATCTCCACGCCGGCGATCTCATCGAGGACCTCACGCCGTTCGTCATCTATCGCGAGACGGGCGAGGCCGCGCTGGACGAGCGCATCCGCAGGATGGCGAACGCCTACGGCGCGCGCTGGGCGGTGAAGAGCGCGCCGACCGGCGAGCGGCCCGGCTCCCTGTACGCGCTCGCCGCGCTCAACGGCGTCGCGTCGATGCTCGCGGAATCCGGCGGGCGCGGGCTGCTCATCGAGGAGGACGTCGCGCGTCATGTCCGCGGCGTCACGAACATCCTGCGCGTCATCGGGGCGCTCGATGGTGCACCCGAGACGGTCCCGCCGCCGCGCGTGGTGAACAGCTTCGACTGGTTGCGCTCGCCAGTCGAAGGCATCTTTCACATGAGCGTGCGCGTCGAGCAGCACGTGAAGCGAGGCGACATCGTCGGGGAGCTCGTCGATCTGGTGGGTGAGCCTCTCGCCACGGTGAAGGCGCCGGTCAGCGGTGTGGTGTTATTCACGGTGACCAGCCCAGCGATCAAGAAAGACGGGCTCCTGCTCGCGATCGGGGCGCTCTAGGTCCTAGCGGCCTCGTAGTACTTGGCCGGCCGGGAATCCGACGACGGTACTTGCGCGAGGAGGCATGCTGCATCCCGATGTCGCCTCGCATTCGTTCGGTCCTCGCGGCGGTCGTACTACTCATCACCCTTTTGGTCTACCTGCGCGTCGCTCCCCTCGACGCCCCAGAGTCACGGAGCGTCGTTCCCGGCACCGTCGTGCTCGACGTCCACGGCGCTGTCCTCGAGCACGATGCCGCCGACGGTCTGCGTATCCCGGTCGCGCTCGACGCGATCGCTCCGCGCATGCTCCAGGCGACCGTCTCCGCTGAGGACCGGCGCTTCTGGCAACACCCGGGTGTCGACCCGCTCGCGATGTCGCGCGCGCTCACGCAGCTCGCCACTCAGCCTTCGGGCGCGTCCACGATCACGCAGCAGCTCGCGCGCCGTCTATACCTCAGCGACGACGCTTCGTCGCTGCCGGTCCGCAAAGCGCACGAGGCGCTCATCGCGCTGCAGCTGGAGGCGCGGCGCTCGAAGACGGACATCCTCGACCTGTATCTCAATGACGTGTACTACGGGCGCGGCGCGTACGGCGTCGAGGCCGCCGCGCGCGTGTACTTCGGTATCAGCGCGGCGAATCTCGATCTCGCGCACGCGTCGTATCTTGCCGGCCTGCCGCAGCGTCCCGCCTCCTACGACGCGCCGGATGGAACCGGCGCGCGCACCCGACAGTCGTACGTGCTCGCCCGCATGCTGGAGGACGGGTGGATCTCCGCGGCGGACGGAGCGGCCGCCCTGGCGGTGCCGATCGACGTTCTCCCCGCGCAGTCATCGCCTGCTGCCCACGCGTTCGTCTCGTACGCGCTCAGCGAGCTCGCGCGCGTCCGGCCGGATCTCGCCGGACGCGCGGGCCTCACAGTCGAAACGACGCTCGACGCCGCGCTTCAGTCCGAGGTCGAGCGGATGGTGCGGCTGCGTCTCGCGGAGATCGGGGACCGCAACGTGACCGACGCCGCGGTCGTCGCGATCGAGCCAGGGACGGGCCGTATCGTCGCGATGATCGGGAGCGCGACCGACGGTGACGCTGGGCACGGCGGCGAGATCAACATGGCGATCTCGCCGCGTCAGCCGGGCTCGGCGCTCAAGCCGTTCCTCTATGCGTCCGCGTTCGAGCACGGCTACACGCCTGCGACCGCGCTCCTCGACGTGTCGAGCGCATTCGCGACGGCCGAGGGTCCGTACCAACCGCTGAACTTCGACCGATCGTTCCACGGTGTGGTGCCGCTCCGCGTCGCGCTGGCGTCGTCGCTCAACGTCCCCGCCGTGCGAACGCTCGACGCGCTCGGTATGAACGCGATGCTGGATATCGTCCACCGCTTTGGCCTCACGACGCTTTCCGACACCGAGCGCTACGGCCTTTCACTGACGCTCGGTGGCGGTGAGGTGCGCCTGCTCGATCTCACGAATGCGTACGCAGCGCTTGGCGCGGGCGGCGCGCTCGCCGCGCCATTCGCGGTCGCGCGCGTGCGCGATGCGACCGGACGCGTCGTCTATGAGCGTTCGGCGGGGCCCACGCAGCGCGTCCTCTCACCGCAGCACGCGTACCTCCTGTCGGACATCCTGGGCGACGCGGACGCGCGCATCCCGGGCTTCGGGGGGCTCACGCCGTTCGATGTGCCGTTCCGCGCGGCGGTGAAGAGCGGTACGTCGACGGGATTCCGCGACACCTGGACGCTCGGCTATACCCCCGAGATCGCCATCGGTGTCTGGGCGGGCAACGCCGACGGCTCGCCGATGATCGACGTGTCCGGGGTCGAGGGCGCGGGACCGATATGGCGCGACGCGATGATGGCGGCGGCGCTCTCGCGCCGCATGAGCTGGTACGCGCGGCCCGCCGGCATCGTCGAGACCACGGTCTGCGCGCCGACGGGTTTGCTTCCGGGACCGGATTGCGGTTCTCCCGTGCGCGAGATGTTCGTCGCCGGCACCGAGCCGCTCACTAGCGAGACCTACTACGTGCGTGATGGCGAGGGCCGCATCGCCATCGACCCACCCGTGGAAGCGCGGCCGTGGGCGTATGACGCCGGCCTGCTTCTGTCGGGGCGCGCGCGGTCCGCCAGCGAACCGCTGCGGATCGTGGCTCCGGTCCCCGGAAGCGTCTTCTGGCTCGCGCCGGAGCTCGGTGCGCAGCGCCTGATCCTGCGCGCGGCGGCCGCGCCGGGTATCGATCGATTGACGTTCGAGATCGATGACCTGGTGGTCGGCGTCACCGTGGCCGGCGACGAGCAGCTCACCTGGACGCTCGACCCGGGTCGTCACGTGCTTCGCGTCAGCGCGCCAGGCGTGAGCGCGGTGACGTCCAGCTTCGAGGTCAAGCGATGATCCAGCGCGTCCTCGAGTATCGCGCCGCGATCCTCACGCTCGGCCTCGTCGCCGCCGCCGTTGGCGTCGCGCAAGTGGCCGATCGCTTCGCGGCGAGCGTCCTCATGCCGCGCGAGCCGGCGGTCTTCACCGTCATGCCGCAGGGCGAGGACGTCGCGCGACTCGCGCCGATCACGGTGACGTTCGCGAACGCACCCGCGGAGCGCCAGCCCGAGAAGCTCGTACAGGTGGAGCCCGCGCCCACCGGCACCTACGCCTGGCTCAGCCCGCGGACGCTGCTCTTCCAACCCGATTTCCCGGGGTTGCTGCGCGGCTCGACCTACTCCGTCCACGTTCCGGCGCGCCCCGACGCGGGACTTCCAAATGCGGTCACGAAGAAGTTCACGGTGACCGGACAGCTGACGGTGCAGCAGACCATCCCCGGCAACGGCGACACCGAGGTCCCGCTGGGAGCTCCGATCATCGTGCAGTTCAGCCGCTCGGTCGCGCCGCTCACCACGCTCGGCGCGCAGCCGACGAACGCCGTGCTCGCCTTCGATCCACCGCTCGCGGGAACGGGCGAGTGGCTCAACACCTCGATCTACCGCTTCATCCCGACCGACCTCGCGCCGTCGACGACGTATCGCCTGCGGATCGCGAAGGGTCTGACGTCGGCGGCGGACGGCGTGCTGAAGGACGACTTCGTCTCGACCTTCGCGACGGTCCAGCCCGCGGTCGACGCCATCGTGCCGGACGAGAACACCGTGAGCGCTGGGCCACGGCAGCAGGTCGACGTGACCTTCAACCAGGCCATGGACGCATCGGCCGCGAACGGGGTCAGCGTCCGGCGCGTCGAGGGCGATATCCCGATGCGTGGCGACCTGACCTGGAACGACAAGCACACGGTCCTGTCGTTCGCTCCCGCGGACCGCCTCGCGCCACTGACGCGTTACGCCGTCACGGTCACGAAGGGACTCCGAGGCGCGCGCGGCGGTGTGACCGCTGTGGACCGCAGGGTGACCTTCACGACGATCGCACTCCCGAGCGTGGCGCAGACCGGTCCGCGCGACGGGGACACGAGCGCGCAGCGCTTCGGCGTGAACATCCAGTTCGCGACGCCGATGGATCCCGGCTCGCTCGAAGAGAGGCTCGTCATCAGCGGTTTCGGCGCCGATGAGCTCAAGGGGCGGATCAACACGAGCGAGACCTATTTATCCGCGAACGTCACGCTCAAGCCGTCCACGCGGTACACCGTGACGCTCGCCGCGGGCGCGACGGACCGGTATGGACAGGCGATGGGCAGCTACCGGTTCTCGTTCACCACCGGCGCGCTCCCTTCGTCCGTGAGCCTGGCGGTGCCGGGCAACGGCTCGACCGCGACCTACTCCGCCACGGGCGACCAGCGCGTCTACTTCCAGGCGACGAATCTGTCATCGGTCGGCTTCACCTTGTTCCCGCTGACTGCCGACGAGGGTCGTCGACTCCTCCACGATCCGCAGCAGATGTTCGGACCGGCGAAGTTCACACCGTCGCAGCCCGCCCTGCGCACCTGGACCGAGAAGCTGGGCGGCGCGCGCGATGAGACCCTCCTCGGCTCGACCTCACTCAGCGACGGCAAGGCTCTGCCCAAGGGCTACTACTACCTGCAGACCAGTGGCGACCTTCGCTCGCAGTTCGCATTCGCCGTCGTCGACACCGTCATCGTCACCAAGCTCTCTTTCAACGAGCTGCTGATCTGGGGGGTCGACCACGACAGCGGGAAGCCGCTGAGCGGAGTGCGGGTGCGCGTCAGCGGACCGGGTGTCACGCCGGGCGAGGCGCTCACGGATCGAAGCGGCCTTGCCTCCTTCCAGGTCCCGGCCCAGACGCTAACGAGCTGCTGCGCCGACCGCTCGTATATCGCGTGGGTCGATGACGGTGGCCGCACCGCCGTGACGAGCACGCGCTGGCAGAACGGCGTGTCGCCCTACCAGTTCGGCGTACCGAGCGAGTTCTACCAGCGTGAATGGGTCGGGCATCTGTACACCGACCGGCCGATCTACCGTCCAGGAGAGCGGGTCGAGTACAAGGGCATCATCCGCGGCGACGACGATGCGCAGTATTCGCTGCCGCCGCGGACAGGTCCGTTCCAGATCGTGATCAACAACACCCGCGGTCAGCAGGTCACGAGCGAAGCGGTGACGCTCAATGAGTTCGGGAGCTTCGCCGGCCACTTCGACGTTCCCGGCGACGCGCCGCTTGGCGACTATTCGCTCACCATCCGGGCGACGGGCGGCAACAACAACACCTACTTCGTCGCTGGCAACAGCTTCCTGCTCTCCGAGTTCCGGACGCCTGAGTTCCAGGTTGCGGTGACGACGCCGCAGTCGAGCTACGTGAACGGGGATACGATCGACGTGAGCAGCGCGGCCACCTTCTTCTTCGGCGGTGGGCTCGAGGGCGCGCCGGTGGAGTGGAGCGCGCTCGCGGATCCGTCGTACTCGATGAAGGTCAAGGGCTTCGAGCGTTACTCCTTTGTGGACTTCGACTACGCGAGGCAGGCCGTATCCAGAGATGCGATGCGCGCGAAGGGCGCTACGAAGACCGGCGTGGGCGGCATCGCGACGTTCACCGTGCCCGCGACGCTGCAAGCATCGGAGGGTCCGCAGCGATTCACGCTCTCCGCGTCGGTCACCGACGAGAACGGACAGGGCGCGGCCGGCAGCGCCACGGTCACGGTGCATCCAGCCTCGTACTACGTCGGTGTGCATCCGGCGCAGTACGTCGCGCGAGAGGGCGCGAACGCGACGATCGATCTCGTCACGGTCGACACCGAAGGCGCGGTCGTCGGCGGCCGCTCCGTCGTCGTGAGGGTCTACGACCGCGAGTGGATCACCGTGAAGGAGGAGATCCCGGGTGGGGGACGCCGCTATCGCAGCGACGTGAAGGACACGCTCGTCGCGACGCTCCGCGCGACCAGCGACACGAACGGCAAGGCCAGCGTCGCCTTCAAGCCGACGAAGCCTGGCACGCTCCGCGTGGTCGGCGAGATCACCGACGGCAAGGGACGCGTCGAGCGCTCGGCGACGTATCTCTGGGTCAGCGGTCCGGGCTTCGCGACCTGGCAGGTCACAAACGACGACACGATCAAGCTCGTCGCCGACAAGGAGCAGTACCAGGTCGGCGACACGGCCGAGATCCTGGTGCCTGCGCCGTTCGTCGGCGCGACGGCGCTTGTGACCGTCGAGCGCGGCAAACTGATGACGCGCGAGGTGCGGCAGTTCGCGACGAACAGCGAGCGTTTGTCGATCCCGATACCGGACCGTGCCGTGCCTGATGTCTTCGTGTCGGTCGTGCTCTACCGGGCGCCGACCGCGGAGGATCCGTCGCCACGCTTCAAGGTCGGATACGTCGAGCTGCCGGTGTCGACCGAGACACGCGCCCTGAACGTCCAGGTCTCGACGGACAAGCCAACGACGCGGCCAGGCGATACGGTCCGCTACGGCATTCGCGTCACGGATCACAACGGCAGGGGCGTGAGGGCCGAGGTTTCGGTGAGCGTCGTCGACAAGGCCGTGCTCGCGCTCCAGGACGAACGCGGTCCGGATGGGCTTCGGGCCTTCTGGTTCGAGCGCGGTCTCGGCGTGAACACCGCATCGTCGATGACGATCTCGGTCGATCGGTGGAACGACGCGGTCGTCGAGGCCGCGCGGGCCGGTAAGGGCGGGAGCGGCCTTGGGCTGGACCGAGCGCGTCTGGACTTCCGCAACACCGCGTACTGGAGCGCGCAGGTGACGACGAAGGACGACGGTACCGCGTCGGTCGACGTCACGATGCCCGGCAACCTCACCACCTGGCGGACGCAGGTCAGAGCGATGTCCGGCGACTCGATGGTCGGCGAGGGCACCAACGAGCTGGTCTCGGCCCAACCACTCATGCTTCGCTCCGCCCTGCCGCGCTTCCTGCGGGTCGGGGACAACGCGGATCTGCGCGTTCTCGTGCGCAACTCGACCAGGGCGGACATGAAGGTGAACGTCCTGCTAAAGGCAGAGGGCGTGAGCGTCAGCGGCGATCTCGCGCGTACCGCTGCGGTCGCGCCGGGCCAGTCGGCGATCCTCTCCTGGCCGGCGAAGGTCCAGAACGAGGGTGTGGCCACGCTGACCTTCACCGCGACGGGGACCGGGGGCCTCTCTGACAGCCTGATCCAGCAACTCCCCATCTACGTCGACATGACGCCCGAGACCATGGCCACAGGCGGCGTCGTCACCACCGAAGGCGCGCTGGAAGCGATATACCTACCGCAGTTCGCCGACACGACGCGCGGCTCCCTCAACGTTCAGGTGCGGTCAGCGCTCGTCGGTTCGATGGCCGAGGAGCTCCAGGCGCTTGCCTCGACGTCATGGGAAGGCTCCGAGCGCATCGCCAGCCGAGTCATCGCGTCCATCGGCGTGCGCCGTGCCGAGAAGAGCGCCGGGATCGGGGCGGGCCCGCGCGACGGCGCGATCACGAGCGACCTGGCCGCGCTCGTCGGACGTCAGCGCGCCGACGGCGGATGGGCGTGGTGCGACCCGCAGTGCCCGACAGACCCGAACGTGACGGGCTGGGCGCTCCTCGCGCTTGGCGAAGCGCGGCGCGACACGCTCAGCGTCGACGGGGGTGTCGTCGCACGCGCGAGCTCGTACGTCTCGAGCTACATCAACCGCGCGAGCGACGTCGCGCACCCTGCCGACAACTCGCAGAAAGCCTTCATGCTGGCTGCGCTAGCAAACGCGGGTGGCGGCGTTTCCGCGCTCACGCCGGCGCGCGCGTTGTTCGAGCAACAGCGCACGAAGCTGACGAGCTGGGGCCGCTCGTACCTGCTCCTCGCGCTCACCGGTGCCGGAGCGAAGCCCGATGACCCGCAGGTGCGGGCGCTTCTCGATGACCTCGCCGCGGCGACGATCCCGAGTGCGAACGGTAACCATTGGGAGGATGGCCCGGTCAGCGGTACGTTCATGACGACCACCGGCACGACCGGCCTTGGCACGCTCGCGCTCGCACGCGTACGGCCGGACCACCTCCTTCTCCCGCAGACCGTGCGCTGGCTCGTGCTCGCGCGCACAGCCGACGGTTGGCACACCTCGATCGACCGCGCGCTCGGCGTTCTCGCGCTCACGACCTACGCCGTCGGCACGGGCGAGCTCGGCGGCGACTACAGCTACAGGGTGCTTCTTGACGACAGCGAAGTGCTCGCAGGTCTGATGAAGAAGTCGGCGGCGCCGACCGTCGCGGAGAAGCAGCTTCCGCTCGCGACGCTGCGTCCCGGCACGTCGAGCATCCTCGCGTTCACGCGCGACTATGGAAAGCCAGGCCGGCTCTACTACAGGCTCGACCTGCGCTACGTGACGCCGGCGAAGGACATCGAGGCCGTCAATCGCGGCTTCGGGGTCTCGCACGAGTACACATCGATCGACGATCCAGCGAAACGCATCACGAGCGTGAAGGTCGGGGAGACCGTGAGAGTGAGCGTGACGGTGATCGCGCCGGCCGACCGCAATTACGTGGTGATCGAGGATCTCTTGCCCGCGGGTCTCGAGGCCGTCGACACGCGTCTCAAGAACGTGGACCCCGCTCTGAAGCAAAAGCTCGAGGCGGAGCGCGTCAAGGCCTCGCAGCAGAAGCTCGGCGGGTACACGGCACCGTGGTTCCGCTGGTACTACAGCCCGTGGCAGCAGGCCGATCTGCGCGACGACCGCGCGGTACTGCAGGCGGATCGTCTGCCAAAGGGCGTGTACGAGTACGTGTATTACGCGCGCGCGACGACGCCGGGCAGCTTCTTCGTCGCGCCGGCGCACGCAGAGGAGACGTACTTCCCCGAGGTCTTCGGCCGTAGCGACAGCAGCAGATTCACCGTCGCGCCGTAACGGCCGTCGTCCGATTCGCCGACGCCCGACACCGGGTCTAGCATGCCAACGCCGCAGCTTGTCCCGTTAGCGGAAATCTGGGGAGGTCGTCGATGTCCCGCTCTTCCGTGCACACCCGTGCCGGCGCTCTGACCCTCGCGCTCATGCTCGTGCTCCAGGCGTCGTCGGGCTACGCGGCCGCAAGCCCGCTCTGGTCGGACTCCATCGCGTTCACTAATGTCGTCGCGAGCACGCCGGTCCAGGGCGGCGGTTACCCGGTACCGACGGGCGCGACTGCCCCGGTCCCGGGAACATGCGGCCCACAGATGCTCAACTCCAACCACTCCGAATCGTGGATCGCCGTGAAACCTGGCACCGAAGACCTTGTGGGGTCGTCGAAGTTCTTCGTCTCGAAGTGGAGCACCTTCTACGACTTCCACCTCGGTTCGCACACCATCCTCGGCGGCACGCCCGTCGCGAACAACCAGGTGCAGGGCTACGAGTGCACGACCGTCGGCACGCAGGACATGCCACCGTCGTGGACGAACAACACCGATCCAAATGTCGATTTCGACACGCAGGGCCGCGTTTATCAGACGACGCTGCCGTTCAACGCGTTTTGGGCGAACCTTCACCCGAACGCCGCGGTGATGGTGTCGTACAGCGACGACATGGGCCGGCACTGGTTGAAGGCGAACGGCGGCCAGCCGCTCGAGCAGTCGCCCAATTCGTCGAGCCTCCAGTTCGGCCATGTCGAGGACAAGCAGTGGATCGCCGTGAACCACATCTCCGGGCATCCCTACCAGGACCACGTGTACGCGCTGTGGTCGGTGTTCAACGGTGCGCCGAACGGCGGCTCGGTCGACCTGCGGATCGCGGTGTCGCGTGACCGCGGCGCCACGTTCTCGCGGTACAACTCGTTCACCACGCCGTCGGTGAGCGGCCGTCAGAACTTCTACGTCCAGCCCTCGATCGACGCGAACGGCGACCTCTACATCGCGTTCGCCTCGACGGAGCAGGACAAGAAGAGCGGCCAGGTCACGCTGTGGGTCGCGAAGTCCACCGACGACGCGCAGACGTTCACATTCTCACGCGCGGTCACTGGAGTTGGCCTCATCGACTCTTGCTGCCTGCCGAACACGACATTCCGCGACGGGATCGCTGAGAGCTTCGCGGCGAGCCCGAATCGTGCCGGCCACCTCTACATGGCGTACGAGGACTGGGACGCGACTGCCCGGCAGTTCGACGTGAGGTTCGTCCAGTCGACCGACGGCGGCGCCAACTGGTCCGCGCCGGTCAAGGTGAATGACAACCCCGAATCGACGACGTCCGGCTTCACCGACCAGTTCCAGCCGTCGATCGCCGCGGGCCCGAGCGGCGCGGTCGCGATCGCGTTCTACGACCGCCGCGCCGCGTGCCCGAACGACCCGAGCGTGCTGCCGGCTGACGTCGGCCGCACGAATTTCTGCATCGACGTGACGCTCCAGGCGTACAAGGACAGCGGCGCGGGCGCCCAGTCGGTGCTTGCGAATACGCGCATCACGAAGTTCACGTGGGATCCGATGAACCCCGCCCAACACGTAGACGGCATCGGCCAGATGGCGTGCGCGTCGCACCGTGACCCCTGCACGGTGCGCTCGTTCATCGGTGATTACTTCGGTCTCGCGATCTCGGGCGGCAACATCTACGCGCTGTTCGTCTCGACGCACTATCCGTCGGATGTCACCGCCGACGAGGGTGGCCCGGTCTATTACCAGCAGCAGGTGCTCGCGAAAGTCGCGCGTTCCGTATACGGCGCCGGCTACTAGGACGAACGGAGGGGCTCGCTCACGCGAGCCCCTCCGCGGCTACCGCGTGATGCGGACGTAGGCGAGGCCCCTCGCCTCAACGAGCATCCCGCGCGGCGTCTCGACCATGCGCAGCATCACCGCGGTGCACGTGGGGCACCGTAGGACCACCCCGGGCGCCAGCGTGTACGCGAGCAACGTGCCGAGCTCTCCCTCGCGTCCGCACGCTGCGCACTTGCTGTCGGCGACGGTCATGTCCGCGCCGAAGAGATCTTCGAGCATCCCCGCGACCGCGTTGGCGTCCAGCGTGCGGTCGTCAGTCGTCGGTTCTTTCAACAGACCCTCCTCACTTTCCCGACGGGCCGAACCGCTCGGTGCGGATCCGCTGCGCCGGCACGCCGATACGCACCAGGCCGTTCGCGGCGCCTTCGACCAGCGGTGTCGGCCCACAGATGTACACGAGTGGCGCGTCGCCGAGCGCTCGACCCACCTCGGCCAGCATCGCGTCGTCGATGCGGCGGTCATAGCCCGTCCAGCCGGCGGGCTGCGACCGCGTCAGCGTATGTATCACCTCGAGGCCGTCGGCGCGCGCCGCGAGGTCGCGCAGCTCGTTCGCGTAGATGATGTCGTCCGGCGCGCGAGAGCTGTAGAGCAGTCGCGTCGGCACGCGCGAAGCGTTCGCCGCGCGGTGCCGGATCATCGCCATGAGCGGAACGATGCCCGAGCCGCCGGCGACGAGAAGCAGCGGGCCGCCGAGCGTCGTCTCCCACACGAAGTAGCCGCCGATCGGCCCGCGGACCTCGATACAGTCGCCGACCACGGCGACATCGTGCAGGAAGGGGGAGACCTCCCCGTCCACCACTCGCTCGACGGTCACCTCGATCTCGCCTTCTGTTTCGGGACCGGATGCGATCGAATAGCTGCGCTGCACGCTGTAGCCATCGGCGGCGGTCAACCGCAGATCGTAATGCTGTCCCGGCCGGTGAGGTGTCCACCTCGGCAGACCGAGCGTGTACGAACGCACGCGAGGCGTCTCGTCGCGGACCGCTGTGATGGTGGCCACCTGCCAGTCGAGGACGCGCCGTTCCTTAGTCGCCGCTGTAGCGCTCCTCTTTCCACGGATCGCCGCGGATGTGATAGCCGAGCGACTCCCAAAAGCCCGGCGTCTCTTTCTCGGTGATGTGCAACCCACGGACCCACTTCGCGCTCTTCCAGAAATACAGGTGCGGCACGACGAGTCGGGCCGGCCCGCCGTGCTCCGCCTCGAGTGGCGCGCCGTCGTATTCGTACGCGACGAAGGCTTGGCCGTTGACGAGGTCCGGCAACCGGATGTTCGTCGTGTACCCGCCGTCGCAGTACGCGGTCGCGAAGCCTCCGCGTGGTTCGAGCTCAACGGATTCGAGGAGCGTGTCGATGCTCACGCCGCGCCAGCGCGTGTCGAGCTTCGTCCACTTCGTGACGCAGGAGATGTCGACCGCGAAATCCTGCGCGGGCAGCTTTTGGAACTCCGCCCACGACCAGGTGACCTTCTCGCGCACCAGGCCCTCGATCGTGAACGACCAGAGGCGCAGGTTGGTCGTCGGCGTCGGACCGGCCGAGAGGACCGGGAAGTCCTTGGTGAGGTACTGGCCGGGCGGGACGCGGTTCGCCGCGGCGCCCGTCGCCCGTGGCTTGCCTTCGAAGCCGCGCGTCACGAAACGTTCTGGCACGTCGCGGCGATGCTGCTACTCGGCGGGCCTCGGAGCAAACCGCATCGAGCCCGCGCGCCTTCTCAGTAGACTCGCGGTGTGGCCCGGATCACCGACCTCCTCGCAGCCGGGCGCACGTTCTCGTTCGAATTCTTCCCACCCAAAGACGAAGAGGAGCAGCGGCTGCTCACGCGGACGATCTCCGATTTGCAGCCCCTCAGACCGTCGTTCGTTTCGGTCACGTATCGCGGAGGACGGATATCACGCGAGCGGACGACGCGCGTCGTCATCGACCTGCTGAGAACGACCGACCTCACGCCGATGCCGCACCTGACCTGCGTGGCGCATCCGCGCTTCGAGCTCGGCGAGATCATCGGCGGCTTCCGCGCGGCTGGGCTAGAGAACCTGCTCGCCCTCGGCGGCGACCCCCTTCCCGCGGAGGAGTCGTACAAAGAGCTGGAGTACGCCTCGGAGCTCGTCGAGCTCGGGCGCCACCTCGGCTTCGAGTCGATCGGTGTCGCGGCTCATCCCGCTGGCCACCCCAAATCGCCCGATCTCGTGTCGGATCGCGAGCACCTGGCGTTCAAGCTGCGCCTCGCGGACTTTGCGATCACGCAGTTCTTCTTCAAGGTCGAGGAGTACGAGCGTCTGCGCGACGAGCTGGCCTCCCGCGGCGTTACCAAGCCGATACTCGCCGGGATCATGCCGATCACGTCGCTCGTCTCGGTCCAGCGGATGGCGCAGCTCTCCGGCTATGCGGTCCCCGACGACGTGGTCCGTCGCATCGAGGCGGGCGGCGATGACCGCGACGAGATCCGCCGGCGTGGGATCGAGGTCGCGACCGAGCTCTGCCGCGACCTGCTGGAGGCGGGTGTGCCGGGGTTGCACTTCTACACGCTCAACTTCTCCAAGGCCACGCGCGAGATCTACACCAAGCTCGGCCTCGTCACGCAGCACTAAAGGCGGGCGGGCACGTACCCGCCCGCCTCTCAAATGGTGCTACTGGCCGTGCACGGCCTTCACCAGATCGGGCACGAGGTTCATCGCGTTCGGCGTCCCCAGACCCGTGACTGGATCCCAGCCCTTCGTCGCCGGATAGCCCGGGACGCTCGGGTCGACCTGGTTCGTGTTGCCGGTCGCGACGTCGAAGAAGTCCTTCGCGTAGCGGGAGGGGTCCGCGCCGATCTTGTACAGCGCAGGGTTGATCAGCCCCAGACCCCCGCCGTTGATCTGGTCGGCGATCGCGATCAGACCCGCCCACTGCGGGCACGAAAGCGACGTGCCGCCGATGTCGTACCAGCCGGTGTCGCGGACGTTGCTGCCGTTGCCGTCGGGCGGGAGCGACAGGTATACGAGCGCACCTGTGCCCGCGCTCGCCTGGAAGGCCACATCCGGGACGCCGCGCATCGATCCGATCGGTGTGCTGCCCGCCGGAAGCGCGTTCTGCCACGAGGGCTTCGCGAAGACGTGGCTGAAGCCGCCACCGGAAAATGTCCAGGCGATCTCGGCGTTGACGCCACCTGGGTTGAAGAACGAGTTGCCGCACTTCGCGCCGATGCCCGGCTTCTTAAAGTTTGTACGCGGTTGACTTGTCGTCGCGTTCGGATCGGTGCACAGGTAGGTGCCGCCGATGCCTGTGACCAACGGATCGGAGGCCGGCCACTCCACGCTCGGGAACGGGATCAACGTGTTCGGGCCCTGGCCCACCAAGGCTTGCTTCGTGGCATTCGCGGTGCCGCTGTCACCCGAGGACCCGAGAACGGTGACACCGTTCGCCGCGGCGTTGATGTAGGCGAAGCGCAGACTCTGGAGCGACTGGAAGCTGCCGAACGCGTCCTCCGCCGAGGCGAAGCTCTGCGAGATGACCTGCGCGAGGTGGTTTGTCACCACGAAGTCCTCGGCCTTCATCATCTGCGGGAACCCCTGTACGCCGAGCGTCTCGGCGGTGTTGGTGTGGACGAGCAGGATGTTCGCGCCGGGCGCAATCGCGTGCGAGGTCTCGACATCGAGGGCGACCTCGAGTGCCCACGCGGTCTTGTCCTCGAGGTGCGTGCCGTTCCCGGGCTGGGCGACGGTCGCCGGCGAGCCGTTGATGGCGAGCTCGCTGAACGTCGGCATCCCGGGGGCGCAGGTCACGCCTTCCTCGCCGCACATCGGCCGCAGGCCGAAGGCCTGGTTGAAGACGTGGAGGTCGTGCGCCATCGTGTCGCTTCCGTAGGAGTCGACGATCGCGATGGTGATGCCCGTGCCGTCGAGACCCTGGGCGTAGAGTGGCCCGACGTTGTACGCGGACTGGATCGCCTGAGGCGTGAAGCATGTGCGTCCGACGGCCTCGCACTGCGCCTCCGTCGGAGGCGTCGTGCCGCCGGCGATGAACTGGTAGTCGGAGACCGTCGGGTGCGGCGCGGGTAACGCCGCAGACACCGATGGGGACGTGCCGATCGTCGCGGCCACCACGAACCCGATCACGAGTAGCGCGCCGGCGTGTCTGAGTCCTGACATGGTTCGCCTCCCCTGTTTCGCTATCACCGCCTCACCAGACGGCGGCCCGGATGCTAGATCAGACGACAATCGGTCGCGTGAGTTCGACCGCCGACCTGACTCCGGCGAGATGCAAGTCCTGAAGCTGGTGCTCGGGGGTCTTGGGAACAAGCAGATCGCCGCGGAGCTGGACGCCACCGAGCCGGCCATCAACGGTATCGCGCCGACGCGCGGCAGCCGCTGGACGAGAATGAACCGGTGGCGAAACTCATCGATCGCATCACCGCTGGCATGCGTGCAGGCGAGACGGTCGCGCCGGTGGGGACGCTCGTCGGCTTCCGGCCGACGTCGGTCGAAACCGGGAAGGCGGTCTTCGAGCTGGAGGCAGGTCCGCAGCACGCGAACCCGATGGGCACGCTCCACGGTGGCATCATCTGCGACGTCGCCGACGCGGCCATGGGCGTCGCGTACGCCTCGACGCTTGGTGAGGGCGAAAGCTTCACGACCATCGAGCTGAAGATCAACTTCCTGCGGCCGTTCCAGAAGGGCACGCTCATCGCCACCGGACACGTCGTGAAAGCCGGACGGACGATCGGGCTCGTGGAGTGCGACGTGACGGATATGGAAGGTCGGCTCGTCGCACGGGCCATGAGCACGTGCATGACCCTCCGCTAGCCACGACTCCCGGCCTCGACTGACTCCTCGGGATTAGCGCGCCACGTACCACTGGGCCGCGTTCCACGACGCGACGTCCCAGCCGTTGGGCGCGTAGCCCTGGACGCGGGTCCGGAAGGCGTCGTAGCGACCGCGGTCGTAGAGCCAGATCGCGATCGCGCGCTCGTTGAGGATTCCGAGCACTTCGCCGTAGAGGTCGCGACGCCGGTCGCGCTCCAACGTACGACCGGCCTCGTCGAGGAGCTGGTCGACTCGCGCATCGCAGAAGCGCTCGTAGTTGCTCCCGGAGCCGTTGTTCTCCGCCCGCGGGATCGCGTCACAACGATGGCGCTGCGCGAGATAGCTCTGTGGGTCAGCGCTCGTGACGCCGAGCCCCGCCTGCGCGAGCAGCAGATCGAAGTCGCCGCGCTTGCGCACGCCGTTGGACTGCCAGGCTCCGGTGAGAACGGCCGACGGGACGTTGGCGATCCGCAGCTCGACGCCGATCGCGCGCCACTCGTCCACCAGGATCTGCTCGATCTGCTCGCGCAGCTTGTTGCCGGTGGTGCTCACGACGCGCAGCGACAGCCGTGTGCCGTCCTTCGCGCGGACGCCGTCAGCCGCGCGCGGCCATCCCGCATCGTCGAGCAGCTTCGCCGCGCGGACCGGGTCGTAGCCCTCCTGGACGATGCCGCTCCGTGCGGCCCAGCCGATCGGGATCTCGCTGCTACCTGCCCGCGTGCGTCCGTAGAGAAGCTTGTCGACGATGAGCGCCTTCGGCGTGGCCTGTACGAGGGCGCGCCGCATGGCGACGTCGCCGAGCACGGGATGCGTCGCAGTCGTGCCGGGTCGCATGAGGTTGAAGGCGAGCGTCTCGACCGCGGGCGATGGCACGCTCGTGACGCGGATAGCCGGATCGGTCTCGAGCTCGACCGCGTCGGCCTCGCTCAGACTGCCGGCCGCGTCCACCTCACCCGCACGGAGCTGCAGCTTCGCGGCCTCCACCGAGGACACGAAGCGGAAGATCACGCGGTCGAGGTACGGCCGGCCCGCGACGCGGTAGCGCTCGTTGCGCTCGGCGGTGACGTGATCGCCGGAGACGAACTCAGTGATGCGGAACGGACCCGTGCCGAGCGGCCCACGCGCGTACGCGGCGACCGCGGCGTCACTCGCCCCATCGAGCACGTGCTGCGGCAGCAGCGCATCGAAGCGCGTGGCGTAGGCGGCATCGATGGTGCGGTAGCGCACGAGGACCGTCCGCTCGTCAGGCGTCTCGACGTCGGTGATGAGCTCGTACCCCTCCCGCGTCGTGACGCGCGCATCGGTCATCACGGTGCGCCAGGTGAAGCGCACGTCGGCGCTCGTGAGCGGCGTGCCGTCGGACCAGCGGAGGTCCGGTCGCAGCATCCATCGCACGGTCATCGTGCCATCGGCCAACACGCGCACGGCGCCATTCGCGATCGTCGGCACCTCCACCGCGAGCACCGCCCGGGCGGATCCGTCCGGCGCCGCGGCCGTCAGTCCCTCGACGGCCAGCCGGTACACCAGCGCGTTGGTCTGCGTCCCGGTGGAGCGGAAGGGATGGAGCGTTTCGGGCTCCTGCGCGGCAAACACGGCGGTGCCACCGCGGACAGGTTGGGTCGCGATGCCGACGCTCGGTGTGTCCTGGGATGGAGCGCAAGCGCTCGCGAATAACAACGCGGCCAGACCGATGGTGGGCCCGACCTTCGGCACGTGCAATGGCATGACTCAGCCCCACACCTCGCGCGCGGTCTCGACGATGAGCTCGAGCTTGGCCTTCTGCTCGTCAACGGTGAGCGCGTTGCCCTCCACCGTCGATGAGAAGCCGCACTGTCCGCTGAGGCAGAGCTGCTCCAACGGGACGTACTTGGTGGCCTGCTCGATCCGCCGCTTCAGGTCGTCTTTGTTCTCGAGGGCTCCGCGCTTGGTGGTCACGAGGCCGAGCACGACGACCTTTCCCTTGGGCACAAAGCGGAGCGGCTCGAACGTACCGGAGCGCGCGTCGTCGTACTCTAGGAAGAACGCGTCGACCCCGAGCCGACCGAACACCGCCTCAGCGACGTAGTCGTAGCCGCCCGATGCCGCCCACGACGAACGGAAGTTCCCGCGGCACGAATGCGTGCAGATCGTCATGCCCGCGGGCTTGTTCGCGATGGCCTCGTTGATGAGGCGGATGTAGATCTCGTGCTGATGCTCTTTGTCGCCGCCCATCGACGCGATGTACTCGCGCTGGGACGGATCGTTGAGGTAGGCAAGGCTTGTGTCGTCCAGCTGAAGATACGTGCACCCGCCCTTCGCGAGCTCCGCGATCTCCCGCGCGTAGACGGCGGCGAGGTCGTGATAGAAGGAGTCGAGGTCGGGGTAGACCCTGTCGTCGATCGAGGCGCGCCCGCCGCGGTAGTGCACCATGCTCGGGCTCGGGATCGTCAGCTTCGGCGTGTTCTTCGTGACCGACTTCAGGAACGTGAAGTCCTCGCCGAAGATGGTGCGGTCGAGCCGTAGCTTCTCACCGATGTGCAGGGCCGCCGGGGTGAACTCGATCACGCCCTTCTCGTTGCGGAACTGCACCGCCATGTGGCCGGCGGTCTTCTCGATGCCGCCGATCTGGTAGATGAAGTCCATGTGCCACGAGGCCCGACGGAACTCGCCGTCGGTCGCGGAGCGCAGCCCGACGTCCTCCTGCATCCTGACGACCCTGCGGATCGCCTCGTCCTCGATCGTGCGCAGATCGGCCGCGCTGATCCGACCCTCGGCCCGGTCCTCGCGGGCGCGCAGGAGCTCGGGCGGGCGCAGCAGGCTGCCGACGTGGTCGGCGCGGAACGGTGGAGCGGTCCGTACCGTCATCGCGCCAAGACTAGACTCGCGGCCGTCCACGGGTGGACATCGAGGATCCCGACACGTTCCACCGTCTTCGAGGAGAGGTCATAGCCGAGTTCAAGCGACCCCGAGCCTCGCAGTAATGCGCCTGGTCACTGATACGCGCCGAGCCGCCTGACCGCTTCCTGCGCGAATGACTGATCGACGATCTTCGACATGTCGAGCGCCTTCGTCTGCGTCCCCTTCGCTACGAAGTACTTCTGCGCGGCGTCGAGGCTGTCGACGTTCACCTTGCCATTCGGATCGATGCCGGGAAGGATCACGCGTGCGATAAGCGCGGCGTCGAGCTTCGTTGCCTTCGCGATGATGTCGATCGCTTCGCTGCGCTTCGCGGGGTCCTTCTTGTCGAACGCATCGGCGTAGAAGCGCGCGCCCTTGAGGTACGCGACCATGAACCGCGTCGCGGCATCCTTGTCCTGCGCGAACTTCTCGGAGTAGAGGATCACCGCGGTCTGCTCGCCGGGGACGATGACGTCCGTCCGCGTGATGAGCACGCCGGTGCCTGCGTCGAGGATTCGCGTCGCGGTCGGCTCGGTCGGAACGGCGACGTCGATCACGCCGTTCGCGATCGCCGGGACCATGTCCGGGAAAGCGAGCGGGACGAGCTCGACGTCCTTGATCGTGAGACCGCCCGTGCGCAGGTACGCGTCGAGCGAGTACTCGGGAACGATGTCACGGGCCGCGATCGAGATCTTCAGGCCCCGCATGTCCTTCGCGGACTTCACGGTGTCGGCGAGGCCCTTGCGCACGATGACGGCCTCGTAGCCGTGTCCCGGCGTCAGGCTGCCCTTGTCGGCGACTATGCGCAGCTGCACGCCGCGATCGACCGAGTTGTAGAGGCCAGCGCTCGGCGCGCCGCCGCCCGCTTGCAGGTCGTTCGTTCCGAGCGGACCGACCATCTGCGCCGCCGAGGTGAACGACACGGCCTCGAGCGTGATGCCTTGCTCCTTGAAGTAGCCCTTGGCGTCCGCGATGAAGATCGCGGCGTCGGACACACTGCCGACCTGGCCGAACTTGACCGTGACCGGTGTCGGGGTCGGGCTGGCCGTCGCCGCGGCGCTCGCCGCCCGAGGTGGGGAGAGCGACGGCGACGCGGTGCCGCCACACGCGACGAACGTCAGAACGCTCGCGACAGCGATCGCCGAGAGCCGCTTCATCTGCCCACCCCCCTGGATTCCGTGCGGAGTGTATGCGTCGGGATACGGAGGACAGTGCGTGCGTTCTCCTCATCGATGCGCTTGCGGTCGGCCGCCGAAAGACCGATCGCGTCGAGATTCGCGATCGTCTCGCGGATGAACTGCGGACCCTTCTCGGGATCGAACGGCATGTCGGATCCGAAGAGGATGTGTTCCACGCCGAAGAAGTCGATCGCGCAGCGCAGTGCGTGTTCCGCGCCGAACAGCGCGGTGTCGCCATAGAACATCTGGTAGTAGTCGTACGGCCGCTTCGTGAGACGCTTCGCGACCTGCGAGAGATCTTCGTCCGGCGTCCGCTGGCCGAACTGGTCGAGCCCTGGGCCGATCCGTCCCGCGAAGTGGGGCACCATGCCGCCGGCGTGGTGCGTGAGGATGCGCAGACTCGGGTAGCGGTCCAAGTGCCCCGAGAAGATGAGACGTGACATGAAGAGCGCGGTCTCGTACGGCCATCCGAAGACCCACCACATCTCGTACTTCGAGTGGTCCTCGCCCAGGTAGTCCGGGAAGCGTGCGGTCCGGGCGGGATGGACCCAGATTGCACGATCGAGCTCGGCCATCCGCGCGAAGAGCGGCTCGAACCTCGGGTCGTCCAGCGGGAGATCGTTGACGTTGGTGAAGATCTGCACGCCGAGCGCTCCCAGGTCGTTGATGGCGCGCTCGGCCTCACGCACCGCGCCATCGGGATCGTTCATTGGTAGCGACGCTGAGAATCCGACGAAGCGGTCGGGATAGCGCTGGACGAGTTCGGCCATCTCGTCGTTCGCGAGGCGCGCGAGATCGAAGGCCACGTCCGGTCCGCCGAACGCTTCGATCGGTGGGGACGCGAGTGTGAGCACCTGCACGTAGCCGTCGAACCGGTCCATGATCCGGAACCGCACGTCGAGGTCGTACAGGCACGGCACCGACCGCGTTCGCTTCTGCATGTAGGACGCGGGCCCGCTCGCGACGGCGCTCATCCGATCGAAGTACTTGCGCGGCATGATGTGGGGAAAGGCGTCGATCTTCACCGCGCGCATGGTCGGCACACCTCACGCGACGGTCAAGTCGACCTATGCTCCGCGTCGTGAGGCTCGCGTCCGCCACGGAAGCGAAGGTGAGCATTCGCGCCCTGCGAAAGGATTTCGTCGTTCGCGGGCGCACCATCGAAGCGCTCGCGCCGGCCAACCTCAACGTGCGCGCGGGCGAGTTCATCGCGATCGTCGGCCCATCCGGCTGCGGGAAGACGACTCTGCTGCGGATCCTGGCGGGACTGGAACGAGCGACCGGCGGCGAGTTTGCGGTGCTGCGGGAAGGGGGCGGCGATCGTCCGCTGAACGCGATGGTCTTTCAAGAGCAGAGCATCTTCCCGTGGATGTCGGTCCGCGACAACGTCGCGTTCGGACTGAAGGCGCGGGGCATGTCGACGCATGACCGTCGAAAGGCGGTCGAGCCGATGATCCGGACCGTCGGCCTTGCCGGCTTCGAGGATGCCCTCCCGCATCAGCTTTCCGGCGGAATGAAGCAGCGCGTCGCACTCGCGCGCGCGTTCGTGATGGACCCCGAGGTCCTGCTCATGGACGAGCCGTTCGCCGCGCTCGACGAGCAGACGAAGCTCGTGCTGCAGGATGAGCTGCTGCGGATTTGGGAGGGCACGCGCAAGACCGTGCTATACGTCACGCATTCGATCGACGAAGCGATCGTGCTTGCTGACCGGATCGTGGTGCTCTCAGCGCGACCGGGGCACATCGTCGACACGGTCGATGTCGGTGCGATATTCGCCCGGCCACGCGACGTCGAGCGCGTGCGGTCCAGCCCTCAGTACGGCGAACTGTTCGCGCGGGTGTGGTCACACCTGCGTTCGTCAGCCGTCGCCGCAGCGCGAGAGGCGGCCACGTAGTCCGCTATCGCGCTCTCTCGGTGCTTTCGCCGGTCGCGCTCCTGGCGATCTGGGAGGCGGGCGCGATCGCGGGGGTCGTTGACACGCGGTTCTTCCCCGCACCAACGAAGATCTTCGGCGCGCTGTGGGAGCTCGTCCGGAGCGGCGAGATTCTGGGACACGTCGCCATCAGCCTTCAGCGGATCCTCATCGGGTTCATCGTCGGCGCGGTCCCGGGGATCGTGATCGGACTCGCGGTCGGCCTCTTTCCGGTCGCGCGCGCGATCTTTCAGCCTCTTGTCGACGGGCTCTTCCCGATCCCCAAGATCGCGCTCCTTCCGATGATGATCATGCTGTTCGGTATCGGCGAGGGGTCGAAGTACGCGATCATCGCCATCGCCGTCGTGTTCCTCGTCCTCATCAACACCGAGACCGGGGTGCGGAACATCGACCGCATCTACTTCGATGTCGGACGGAACTACGGGGCGAGTCAACGCATGTTCTTCACCGACATCGCGCTGCCGGGCGCTCTCCCGCTGATCATGGCCGGGCTCAAGCTCGGCATGGGCGTCGCGCTCATCGTGATCGTGTCGGCCGAGTTCGTCGGCGCGAAAAGCGGGATCGGCTACTTCATCTGGAACTCGTGGAGCATCTTCCAGGTCGAGTGGATGTACGCAGGGCTCATGGTCACGGCGATCCTAGGCTTCGTCAGCGCGTTGCTATTGGGCGCGCTCGAGCGTGTCCTCGTCCCCTGGAAGGGGACGCCGCGCGCCTGAACGTCAACTCCTCCGCCTACGGGCGTGACGGTCGCCGAGAGGACCGCCACGCCGCGCTACGGTGCTGCTTAGTTCCCGCCGGCCGTGACGGCGACCTTCGCTTTCTTGTACGACGCGCCGACGACGTCCGCGCCGCCGGCCTTGTCGACCTGACCGATGCCGTTCGGGGACGGCCAGATGAACGAGCGTCGGTACCTCCGCCGCGAGCACCGCACGCGGGGATCCGTCCGGCGCCGCAGCGGTCAGGCCCTCGACGGCGAGCCGGTACACGAGCGCGTTGGTCTGCGTCCCGGTGGAGCGGAAGGGATGGAGCCACTGGGGCTCCTGCGCCGCGAACACAACTGTCCCACCGGTTTGCGGCACGGTCGGCGCGTCGGTGCGCGAGACGACCGTCGGCGGGCCGCACGCGCTCGCAAGCAGAGCTGCTGCCAGACAGAACGGCCCGCGTGCCTGATCACGTTACGGTGGTGCTGAGGTGCTCCCGGCGCGATGCATTGGGAGCGCGACGCTGAACTCGCTGCCGCGACCGATCTCGCTGTCGACCCAGATCCGACCGCCGTGAAGCTCCACCAGCCGTTTCGTGAGTGTGAGCCCGAGGCCGGTACCCTCCTGATTCCGAGCGCCTCCGCTTTTGGCTTGACGGAACTCCTCGAAGATCCGCTCCTGGTCGTCTGGCGCGATCCCGATGCCGCTGTCCTTCACTGACAGTAGGAGCTCGCCGTCGGCGGCGCGCGTGACAACATCGATCCGGCCGCCATCCGGTGTGAACTTCACCGCGTTCGAAAGAAGGTTGAAGACGATCTGCTTCACTTTGCGCTCGTCTCCGTCGATGACACCGGCCTCGGCGGCCAGGTCCGTGTTCAGCGCGATGCCGTGCGCAGCCGCGCGTTCCTGCACCATCATCACGCCGGTCTCGATGGCTTGCCGGAGCGAGAACGACGTGACCTCGAGCTCCATCCTTCCGGCCTCGACCTTTGACAGATCCAGGATGTCGTTGATCAGCGACAGAAGGTGGCGACCGGAGCTCAGGACATCCTGCTGATATTCGACCTGCTTGGGGTTCAGATCGCCCGCGAGCTTTTGCAGGAGCAGCTCGGAAAATCCGATGATCGCGTTCAATGGAGTCCGCAACTCATGTGACATGTTCGACAGGAATTCGGATTTCGCGGCGTTGGCGCGCCCGAGGAGCGTGTTGGCTTCAGTCAATGCCTTGCGTTGCGAAACGATCTGACCGACGCTTCGTGCGAACAGGAAGCCGCCGACGAGGAGTAGTCCAACCAACACGATGCGGCTGAGCAACAGTTGGCCGAGGACCTGATTCAGCTCGCCCTCGGCGGCCGCCGTCGAGCGCAGCGCAAGGACCTTCCAGCGGAACTGGGGAACCTCGGCTAAGGCGAGGAACCGTCGGCCGCCTCCCAGCGGATCGTCACCCTCGGTCGCCGCGCGGCTCGAGCTTTGAAACGCGGCCGTGGCGCCTAGGTTCTTGAGCACATCCGTGCCTGGTGCCGCCGCTCGAACGAGCAGTTGGCCGCGCTCGTCCACAAGGTACGCGTCGCTCAGTGAAGACAGGGCCGGCGCGAGCCATTCGCCCATGCGCCGAACGTCCACCTCCGCCGCCAGCACGCCGCGGAAGAACTGATCACGGGTCGTCGTATTCGAGATGTCTATCGCGAGCGCGACCACGACCGGCCTGCTCGCGTTGGCCGTCGACGGATAGGCCTCCGATGCCACTTGGGCATCGCCGGCCATGCCGCTGGCGCCGGTGAGGCGCTTCAGGGTCTGGAAGAACTGCCGGCTCGAGAGATCCTGCCCTTGCATCTGAGCGTCGGGCGGATCGACACCCAGGATCTTTCCCGATCGATCGAGCACGAAGAGTCGGAGGACGTCCGCACTCATCCAGTGCCGGTAGCGCGGCAACAGATCGGCGATGCCGTTCGCGTCGAGGGTCTCCACGGCTGTGCGCAGGTCGCCGATCTCCGCCGCGAGCCGCAACGATTGCGTGATCGTCTGGACGCGGACCAGGATCGCCTCAGCGGCACGCTCGGCCCCGGTCTGGGTCTGACTCATCTGCTCGGCGCGCACGCGCGAACGGGTGTCGGTGGCGGAGATCTCTCCGAGGACGATCACGGGAAGCGCGATCACCACTGCGATGAGCGCGACGACAGGCCACGGGCTCGCGAAGACCCTTTCGCGGTCGAGGCGGCGCACGGTCAGCGGGTGGCGGGATCGACGATGGTGATCTCGCCCTGGATCATCTCTCCGGTGAAGATCGCCTTTGGTCCGAAGATGGAGTAGTTGATGGGCGCCGCGGTCGGATCAAAGAACGCGGTATACGCGAAGCTGTCGCCGGCCTTCCCGCCGCCGATCCCGCCGTCGACGGCGTCGATCTCGAACGTCGCGTCCTCGCGGGCCGTACGCGAACCAAGCTTGACACTCCCCTGGGCGACTTCGGTCGAGCACCCCAGCCCGCCGCGCATCTTCACCGTTCGCGTGCCATCCGGTCGCGTCGACACAATGAACTGGTCCACTGTCGTGGCGGCCATCGACATGTAGAACGCGTTCGCCTGGATGACAACGTCGCCGAGCTTGTACGTCGGCATCTTGAACGCACGAGGATTCGTGTCGACGCGGCAGATCGCGTGATAGCGGTCGAAGCTGAAGACCTCCTCGAGTGGCACCGTGGCCTGACCTGTTTGCGGGTCGGGCATCATCTTGACGTTCACGCCACCGCCGGACGCGGTGTTGTACGAGAGCTTCGCGATCTTCGCTCGCAAGTCGTCGGCCTCGGCTGCGCTACCCCCCGCGCCACACGCGGTAACGACGAGGCCCGCGATCAATGGGCTCCCACGTCGCAGGAACGTCCGGCGTCTAGTCCGCTCGCCGCCGATCATCGCCCGGGACGGATCCAGATGCTGTCTGGATCGGCGCTGCCGAGGTCGATCCGCTCGATGACCTTCCACGATCCGATCTCCACAGCCGTGACCGCGTGCTCCTTCGATATGGTCACCCAAGCGACCTTGCTCGCGGGATCGACGGCAACGTTGCGAGGAGTCGTGCCGAGCGTAATGCGCTGGACCTCGTCGAAGGTCTTCGCGTCGTACACGACGAGCACCGTGTCCCGACGATGGCCGATGAACGCGTACTTCCCATCCGGACTGAAGCTCGTGACATACGGACCCTTACCCGTGGGGAAACGCTTGAGGAGGCTCAGCGTCGCCATATCGAACACGCCGTTCGTGTCGGTACCGTCCTCCATAACCCAGACGCTCTTGTGGTCGGGCGACGTCGTGAGCATCCACGGCGTGATGCCCTTCGCGATTTCGGCGACCTTAAGCGGCTTTCCGGTCAGCGGGTCGAGGCTCACGAGCGTGTTGCCCTCACGCGTCGGGTAGAAAAAGCGTTCGACGCCATCGGCTCCGATCCCCACGTCCGCATCACACGTTACGCCGCCGTTGACCGGAACGTCCCACGTGCTGACGACCTTCGCAGTCTTCGTGTCGATCCCGATGACCTGCGCCGAGGCCTGCTTGCTGACGAAGAGGATCCCAGCCCGGGTCGCCTTGCCGTGGAAGATGTTGAGCTTGTCCTTGCCAAGCTCGACTCGATCCACGATCCGCAGAGTTTCCAGGTCGAGCGTCACCATCGCAACGTCATCGGTGTCGACGTTACGAACGGCCATCCAGAGCTTCCGCCCGTCCGAGTAGTTTTGGTCGTCGTTGATCGACCACACATTGAAGTCCGCCACATCGGCGGTCCGGACGATCTTTCGCGTGACACCGTCTATGACGGTGATGTGGGGTGAGCTGTTGCTGAACACGAAGATCTGCGGGCTCGTCGGAGTGGGGCTGGGTGCGGCGGGGGTCGGCGCCGCGCATGCGGCCGCAGTCAGCGCCAGCGCCAACACCAGCCCCGCTCCTGTCTTCATACGATCACGTTGTCGCTTCTCGATTGAGCCCCTTCGCCTGGACCCTTGGTCCCATGGCCAGCCCTCCGGCGCGATCCGATCGATCGGCTCAAAACGGTTACGCCACCACGGCGCAACGCTCAGCGCTTAGTTCCCGCCGGCCGTGACGGCGACCTTCGCTTTCTTGTACGACGCGCCCACGACGTCCGCGCCGCCGGACTTGAGGGCATCGGCGGCCTTCTTCGCGAGATCGTTACGGTAGGCGGAGTCGTTGGGCTTGCTCTTGAGGACGGCGTACGTCGTCGAGATCGTCACCGTCTGCTCCCAGCTGGCCTTGTCGACCTGACCGATGCCGTTCGGCGACGGCCAGATGAGCGCGTTGATCTCGTTCAGCTGCCACGTCATGTGGCCCTTGCCCAGCGTGGTGCCGGCCTTGAGGACGATGTCGACGCATTCCGCCTGGTTATCGCGGCAGAAGACCCAGCCTTTGAACGACGCCTGAAGGAACTTCGTCGCGATGTCCTCGTTCCCGGACTTCTTCAGCCACGAGTCCCGGACGAAGACGTGGTCCTGGAGCATCGCCGTTCCGACCGCGTTGAAGTCGATGACGTTGAGCTCATCCGGCTGGTAGAGCTGGCCGGTCTTCGGGTTCTTCTGCTCGAGGACCTGCGCGTACTCGTTGTAGATCATCGCCTGGGCCGCGTCGACCTGGTCGTTGAGGAGGAGCGACATGTCGAACGGCTGCTTGACGATCGTCACGTCGCTCGCCTTGTTCGGATCGATGCCGGCCTTCCGCATCGCCGCGTACAGCTCGGGCTCGTTCCCGAAACCCCAGGTGCCGACCTTCTTGCCCCTCCAGTCCTCGGGCTTGGTGATGTTCTTGCCCTTGAACGAGACCTCCAGCGTGCCCGAGCGCTGGAAGACCTGCGCGATGTTCACCAGATCCGCGCCCGCTTCGCGCGAGGCGAGCATCTTCGGCACCCACGCGAGACCGAACTCCGCGCCGTCGGATGCGACGACCTGCTGCGGCACGATGTCCGGACCGCCCTGCTTGATCTCGACGTCGAGGCCGACGTCCTTGTAATAGCCCTTCGCCACGGCGGCGTAGTACCCCGCGAACTGCGATTGCGCGACCCACTGCAGCTGAAGTCGGACCTTCGTCGTGCCGCCCGGTGCGGACGCCCCGGCGCACGCACCGAATACCAGAGCAAGGGTCATCCCGAGTGCGAAAACACGAGTCGCCCGCATGACGCACCTCCCCCGCGAGCTGCCTGTCACTCCGGGCCTCTCTCACGCATCGGGCGAGCGTGCCGAGGCGTGCCACGGGATGGCCAGGCGCTCGAGCGCCAGGATGATAACGAAGAAGGCGATGCTCGCGGCCGACGCGACGACGACGGCCGCCCACGCGTTCGCGAAGCGGAAGAACGCGGCCTCGGTGATGATGTACTGGCCGAGCACCGACTGCGCGCCGCCGAAGTACTCGGCCACGATCGCGCCGATGAGGGCGAGCGTCGCGCTCACCTTGAGCGCGGTGAGAACGAAGGGCAGCGAGTTCGGGATCCGCAGCCGCAGGAGGATGCTCAGCTCGCTCGCCGCGTAGGAACGCATCAGTTCGAGCGACGCCGGATCCACGAGCGTCAGACCTCGAACGGCGTTGATCATGATCGGAAAGAACACGAGCACGGCGACGACCATCATCTTCGACAGCGGATTCAAAACGCCGAACCAGTTGTTCATGATCGGCGCGAACGCGATGATCGGGACCGAGTTCGCGGCGATCGCGAACGGCATGAGCGCGCCACGCGCGGCTGTCCACCGCGCGGTCGCGAGAGCCACGGCGATCGCGGCCACGCCGCCGATCGCGAAGCCGCCGACGGCCTCGTAGAGCGTGCTCCCCGCCGCGGCGGCGAGCTCGTCTCGGTGCTCGAGGAGCGCGCCGGCGATCGCGCTGGGCGCCGGAAGCAGGAATTGTTTGACGGAGAAGGCGCGCACGACGAGCTCCCAGCCGACGAGGACGCAGATGAAGATCGCGGCGGCGGGCAGGTAGCGGCGAAGCCGGCGGCTCACGACGCGTCCGCCGCGGCGTGCGCGTCGCGACGGCGCAGGCTCTCGCGGACGCGCGTCACGCGCTCGAAGTAGCGCGGATCCTCGCGCGTCAGGTCGTTGCGCGGCTGCGGGAGGTCCACGTCGATGATGTCCACGATCCGGCCCGGTCGTGGTGACATCACGACTACGTGCGTCGAGAGGAACACCGCCTCGGGGATGCTGTGAGTCACGAACACCACCGTCGTCCCGGTCTTCTGCCAGACGCGCAGGAGCTGGAGGTTGAGGCGCTCCCGTGACATCTCGTCGAGCGCGCCGAACGGCTCGTCCATCAGAAGGAGCGCGGGCTCGAAGCTGAGCGCCCGCGCGATGGCCACGCGCTGCTGCATACCCCCGGATAGCTGCCACGGGTAATGACGCTCAAACCCGTCGAGCTCCACCAGGGCGAGCATCTCGGCCGCTCGACGCGCGCGTTCCGCCGGGGCCATCCGCTGGAGCTCGAGCGGCAGCTCGACATTCCGCTGCACGCTGCGCCAGTCGAACAACACCGGCGCCTGAAAGACGATCCCGTAGTCGCGCGCGAGTCTCGCGAGGTGCGCGCTCTTCCCGTTCACGGTGATCGTCCCGGAGGTGCTCTGTGTCAGATCGCCGATGAGGCGGAGCAGGGTGGATTTTCCGCAGCCCGACGGACCGATGAGCGAGACGAACGATCCGCGCGCGATGTCGAGATCGATCCCCTCGAGCGCGACTGTCCGTCTCCCGCTTTCCGAGAACACCTTATGGACCGCGCTGAGCGAAACGACGGTGCTCGCCGCGGGCGCGGGGCTCCGGTCCAAAGCGCCGCTCATGCGTCCGCGGGCCGCGAACGCCCGCGCAGCCACGCGGCCTCCGCGGCGGTCACCACGAGAAAGAAACCGATGCCGATGACCGATGCGACGAGGATCGCCGCCCACAGCTTCGGCGGACCCGAGATGTAGTACTGGTTGAAGTTCAGGATCGCGCCGCCGAGTCCGTCACGGATGCCGCTGGGAAGCTCGCCGATGATCGCCCCGACGATGCTCGCCGTCGCGGCCACCTTCAGTGCGGCGAACAGATACGGCGCCGCCGCGGGCAGCCGCACCTTGAGCAGCACGTCGCGGCGTGAAGCGGCGTACGAAGACATGAGCTCGAGCGCTCGCGGGTCGGGCGAGCGAAGCCCTCGGATCCCGGCGATGGTCACGGGAAAGAACGTCAGATAGGCCGAGATCACCGCGACGGACAGCCAACCCGCCTGCAGCCAGATCACCACCATCGGCGCGATGGCGATGATCGGCACGGTCTGAGAAGCCACGACGTACGGGACGAGCGCTCGTTCGAGGAGCAACGAATGCACGAACACGACGGCGAGGACGATCCCGAGCAGCGCACCGAACACGAAGCCGCCGACCGCCTCGCTCAGCGTGAAGCCGGCCGCGGCCGCGAGCACCGCGCCGAGCGGAGGACCATTCCGCTGGGCGGGCTCGACGAACGCGGTCGCGATGTCCCAGACGTGCGGCATGTTCAGGTCGCGCGCGATCGTCCAATCGAATGGTGGCTTCCACTCACCCAGCGGGTCGCCGCCGAGCAGCTTGACGCCTTCCCAGATCGCGACGAGACCGAGGACGAAGAGAAGGAACGCGCGCGGCCGAGCGAGCCGGGACATGGCGGGCAGTCTACGGACGGTACGAGAGAAGCTCGCTCAGTCCGATGTACCCAAGCTCACGCAGATGGCCATGCGCCGGCCGCCGACCACCTTTCGCCGCGGCCATCTCCTCGCGGATGGCATCCGCGAACGCGCCGAGCATCGGCGCGGCTGACGCGCGCGCGTCGTAATTCGCGAGCAGGGGCGTAAGGTCGTCCCAGCGCTCGCGGAGCGCGTAGCAGATCGCGAGTTGTATCCCGAATGGGTCCCAGATCTGTCGATCGACCCGCGGAACGTCCTTACCGTAGGCCGGAGCGCCGGCGGCGACGAGCTCGTCATGCCCGGCCATGAGCTTGGGCAGCATCAGAATGCTGGCTTGTGTCGCCGGCGCTTCAGTCACCATCCGCCCCACAAGCTCTTCGAGACGCGGTGACCGACTCCGCCCGCGCGCGAGCTCCCCAGTAGCCGCCTGTCCGATCGCCGCCGCGCCGATGAGGCAAAAACCGGCTGTCGGGTTCGCGTCCACGAGGCGCTCCACGTCGCGCGCGACCGAGGCAAGGCCCTCCCAGTCTCCGCGACCGAACAGCACAAGGGCCGTGCTGCCGAGCGCGTGTTGCTGCGTATGTGCGCTGGCGGACGCGCTTATCCCGAGGAGTCGAGCCGCAAATCGTTCGGCGCCATCGAGGTCACCCTCATTGAAGGCGAGCAACGTTCGCCACATGACAGCTTCGGGCTCGTTCAGTGGGATCCCACGCGCCGCCCGCGCCAGAGCTTCGTCGAGCAGAGATCGAGCCGACTCGGTGTGTCCCAAGAGATTCTCGGCCTGAGCCAGGCGCGAGAGCGCGTCGGTATACGCCGCCTCGTCCGACGCGGAACGGATCAATTGCAAGGCCTCCGCCGTAGGGGCGACGTCGTCGTCGTGCAACGCGCGCATCGTGAGGATGCGCGCGAGACTCAAGCCGTCCTTCGTAGCTCGTGCGGTACGTTCGCCGTCTGCGAGGAGCTGCGATGTCTCCGCCTCCGTCGGCAGTTCGCGGAAGTACCCGTAATTGAAGATGCGTACCTCCAACATGTCGGCGCAGAGGGCCGCTGGCGGCTCTGATCCCGCGCGCCGATACGCCTCGATAGCGGCCAGCCGATGCGTCCACGCTTCATCTCCGCGGGCATTGCGGTGGAATGCCATTCCGACCGCCGCCTCGGCCTCCGCGATGTCATGCGGATCGTCGGCGAGCGTCATGGCACGCGTCGATATCTCGAGCGCGCGCTCCTGCGCGTTGCGCGCGATGAGGCGCGCCGCCGCGGCGAGGTGCGTGCGGAGGGCTTCCTTCCGCAGCCCCGCGCGTTCAAGAGGATCCGCCCAGACCCAGCCTGCGTCCGTGTCGCCCATCGCCCGCCACCAGTGGTGGGCCCGCGCTTCGACGTCGTCGGTGCTGAGGCCATCGCGCGCGTAACGAGCGTGAAGTCGAAGTCGCTCCTCCGCTGTCAACCGACCGTACGTGACGTCGTGGACCAGCACGTGATGGAAGCGGTACGAGCGCCCGGCGGGTTCGATGAAGCGGAGATGGGACAGCCGACCGAGCGCCGCCGCCACCTCGGCGGGCTCGCTTTCCGTCAGCAGCGCAGCGTCGCGGACGCTGAACGTGTCGCCCACGACCGCCGCCTGCTGTAACAGCTGGCGATCGGCCGAGGGCAGCTCATCGAGACGGGCGCCGATCACCGCTTGCACTGTCATCGGCACGTCGGGGCTGGCGAGATGCGCGCGTGCGAGCTCGACGATGAACAGCGGATTCCCCTGTGCCCGCTGAACCGCTTGGTCGTCAACACCGCTCGCGCTCCGCGCCAGCGCGACCGCGTCGGCCTGGCCGAGTGGTCCGAGCTCGATCTCCAGGCGGCTGGTGCCGGGGCGGAAATGCACACTGCCGGCGAACTCCGGCCGCGCCGTCGCGAGGACCATGAGGCACGCCGAAACGCCATCGGATACGCGATCGATGAGACGCAGGACCAGCGCGTCAGCCCAGTGAAGGTCCTCGACCCAAACGATGACCGGTCGCAGGGCGGCGAGGGCGTCGAGGTAGCGCTGCCACGCGCTGGTGAGCACCTCGCGCTGCTCCAGACGCGGAAGCGCGACAACCCGCGGATCTACGGTCACGCCGACGCTGTGCGCAAGAGCGGACGCAACTGCCTCGACGTCGTTGGCGTCGCGGAGCAGCGCCTTGACGCGGTCAGCGATCGATGTCGCGGTGGGATCGTGCACGTCCGAGGCGATGAGCTGGCGGAGCGGCGTCTCGGCGCCGCTTTCTTCACCCGGGCGGCAGCGTGCCTCGAGGATCGTCGCCTTCGCGCGAAGGGGCGCGACCATCTCGTTCGCCAGCCGGCTCTTCCCTTGACCGGGTGGACCGATGATGAGCGCGAGCCTCGCTTGTCCGGCGCAGACGCCGCCGTACGCGGCATTCAGCAGATCGAGCTCGCGCTCGCGTCCGATGAACGGCAGGGCGGAGCGTCCGCCCCCCGCGATCCGGATGAGCGGCCAGGTCATGACCTCATCGAAGCCCTTCGGCCTGAGCCGCTGCGTGAGACCGAATTCCGCGACGTACTCCGTGGCTGCGTGGCAGTTCGGCCCGACGAGGATCTGCCCCGGCTCGGCGAGGGACTGGAGGCGCGACGCGAGGTTCACGCATTCGCCCACCGCCATCCTCTCGCGATCACGCTGCGTCGCGCCGAGATCGATCAGCGCCTCTCCGGTCTCGATGCCGGCGCGGATGCCGATCGGCGTGCCCGACTCGGCTGCCCAACGCGTGCAGGCGGACGCCGCGCGAAGCGCTCGCTCCGGATCATCGGCGTGAGACGTCGGCGCCCCGAAGAGGACGAAGACGGCGTCGCCGACGAACTTCTCGATGGTCCCGCCGCGCGCCTTTATGAGGTCGCTCATCGCGCGGAACGCGTCGTCGACGAGCCGCTTCATGCGTTCGGGCCCGAGGTCTCGTGTGAGTGCCGTCGACGCGACGATGTCGATGAACAGGCAGGTGACGAGCCGCCGCTCGGCGTGGGCCTCGGTCACGAGCGGCGATACTGGACCGCCGGATAGGAGAACGCCATGCCCACACTCATGCAGAAGAACCTCGACATCTACGGTGACAAGCCCCTGCCCTGGTCGCGCGCGCTCGAGCAGCTCGACGCCGGCCCTGATGGGACGTTCTGGCTGGCCACGACCCGCCCCGACGGCCGGCCGCATCTCACCGCGGTCGGCGCACTGTGGCTCGACGGACAGATCTACTTCACGACCGGCGCGGGCACGCGAAAGGGTCGCAACCTTATGGAAAACGCGAATTGCGTCATCGCCATCTCGCTGAAGGGACTCGACCTTGTCATCGAAGGTGCGGCGGTCAAGGTCACCGACGAGGAAACGCTCCGCCGTCTTGCCAAGCGGTATGCAGATCAGGGATGGCCGGCGAAAGTGAAGGATGGCGCATTCACTGCCGAATACAGCGCGCCGAGCGCCGGTCCGCCGCCATGGGACCTATACGTCCTGACGCCCACAACAGCGTTTGGCGTGGCCACGGCCGAGCCGAACGGGGCGACGCGCTGGCGCTTCGCCGCGGGTCCTAGCGGAGCCCAACCTCCACGCGAAGCTCACGATCGAGGATCGAAGCGAGCCGCTCGACCTCTGCCTTGAGCTGCGCCCGTGGCGGCGCGCCCGCTTCCTTGAACCAACCGACGCGCACTTGGTTCCCGTCGAGCTCCCAGGTGCCTTTCACGCTGCCACCGGCGACGACGATGGGCGCGATCCAGCCGGCCTGTCTGCTGACCGCCCTCCGCCGCTTCGCCGGCACGACGTGGGCGTCCTCGGTACCCACACCCAGCACGTACTGATCGAAGCCCGGCAGGAGCCGCACGGTCTTGCTCGGCGTGGTCGCCGCAAGCTCATCGCGGTGCTCCCTGAGGATGTACACCTGTCGACCCTCCACCTCCACCTCGACGAGCCGGTCGCCGAGCGCGCTGAACCACGTTCGGATCTCGCGTGCGCTCACCCGGCCGCGGCTCAGCCAGCTGCGGAAGTTCGCGATCGTCGCCGGCCCGTAGGCAGCGAGGTACGCGACGATCACGATTGGCGCCGCCTCGTCCGGTGCGAGAACACCAGCCCACCGCGAGCTCGCGGCCTGTGGGCGCATGAAGGTCACACGGGTGCCCCGGTTAGGTCCGAAGCACAGATCCCCCTGCCAGGCCAGTGGCTTCAGCAGCGTCCCCCAACCTGATCGAAGGGCTTCGCCGATGTGCGTCAGTCCGCGCTGGGCGGTGATCGCGGCGATCAGCTCCTCGCGCGTGAGGACCTTGCCATCCAGTGCCTCGCGGACCGCGGGCCGAAGCGCATCCCAGTGCTTGGTGGTCATGCCGAAGTAGCGCTCCCAGCTCGGTCGTTCCCAAGAGCGTCCAGCTGCCAGCAGCGAAAGGAAGGCACCGCCCTCCTCCGGCGTGAGCAGGTGCAACGTGCCCCGCATCGCCCACGTCTTGATGAGGCGGCCTTCGGCGAGTGCGCGCGCGACCTCGCCGCGCCGCGACGAGGTGCGACGGACTCGGACGGCGAGCTCGGCCGAGGAGGCCACCTGCGCCTGCACGCCGCAGAGCCGCCGGACGACCTGCGGCACGGACGACGTCCCGATCGGGTCGAGGAGCTGACGGCGCATCCGCCACGTCAGGACCTGGGGCCACGTCAGCGCTGCGCTCACCGATTGAGCGTACGCAACTGCGCCGGAACGTCCGCGAGTCGTTACCGTACAAGGGACCATCGCGATCGATCGGGGAGGCGGGCGAGATGAGCGCCGCGGCTGCGATAACAGTGTCCGAACAGCTCAAGCGGATCCCTATGGTCGTGCGCCCGACGGTCCGCGCGGCACGCCGGACCGTGAGATCGATCGCGCCCAAGGCCAACGAGGTCGCGTACCAGAGCCGGCCGCCGCGCTCGAAGAGCGCGATGTGGAAGCTCGTTCGCTACGCCTACGGTGATGAGCCCGTGGTCGCGATCGGGACGTTCCCAACGTACGCGACCCTCTTCTTCTATCGCGGGCGCGAGCTCGAGGACACGACCGGCCAGCTCGAAGGCGGCGGCAAGGATCTTCGTTTCCTCAGGCTGCGTACGCCCGCCGACGCGGCGCGCGCGGACGTGAAGCGCCTGGTGCGCAAGGCGTTCCGGATCGCGAAGGCATGACGGCGACCGAACGCGCCCTGGACCGGTGGCCGCCGCTGGCCTACGCGGAGTTGAAGGACACGGTGCACGCCGTCCACATGTGGACCCAGGTCGTCGGGAAGATCCGCCTGGCGCTGACGCCACTCCTGAACCACTGGTGGAATTCGACGCTGTTCGTGACGCCGCGAGGCCTCACCACGTCGCTGATCCCCAGCGGGAGCGACGCGTTCCAGATCGACTTCGACTTCATCGACCACGAGCTCGCGATCGTCACGAGCCGTGGTGGCCGCTCGGCGATCCCGCTGCGTTCCATGTCGGTCGCGGATTTCTATCGCCAGGTATTCGAGGCCCTGGCTCGGCTCGGCGTGCCGGACCCTGGCATCATGCCGGTCCCCGTCGAAGTCGCGACCGCGATCCCCTTCCTTGACGACCGCGAGGTGCGGCCCTACGAACGCGAGAAGGTGCAGCGCGTGCACGCCGCCCTGATCAGGACGCAGATCGTCTTCGACCGCTTCCGGGCCGACTTCCTCGGCAAGGCGAGCCCGGTGCAGTTCTTTTGGGGAAGTTTTGATCTCGCGAGCGCGCGTTTTTCCGGGCGACGCGGACCAGCCTACGCGGGCGGGAGCGCGCCGAACGTGCACATCCACGTCATGCATGAGGCCTACTCACACGAGCTGATCGCCGCGGGTTTCTGGCTCGGCAGCGACGAGTTGCCAGAGCCGGAGTTCTATTCCTACGCGATGCCGCCGCCCGCCGGTCTCGCCGACGCCACGATCGGGCCCGAATCGGCGGGCTGGATCGCCACGCGCGGTGAATTCGTCCTGCCGTACGAAGCGGTGCGGACCGCGGCAGATCCCGCGGCCTCGCTCCTGACGTTCCTGCAAAGCACCTATGACGCGGCCGCGGACCTGGGTGGTTGGGATCGGCCACTGCTCGAAGAGCGTCCACAGTGCGACTGCGTCCGCCTGCCTTCCACTGCGGGCGCGAATGGTCATGTAGCTCGCCACTAGGATCGCGCGATGCGACAGGCGCCGATCGTCATCGCGGTCTACGCCACGCTCGCCATCACGCTCGGCGCGCAGTGGATCGCGGCGAAGCTCGGCGTGAACGCGGTGCCGGCGCTCGAGCTGTCCACGATGCGCTTCGCGATCGCGTCCGGCGTTCTGCTCGCGGCCTGCGCGATCACGCGCACGCCGATCCCGCTGCAACGCTGGCGTCCGATCGCCGCCGCGGCTGCGTGCGGCGTGCTCGGCTTCAACACGCTCGCGTTCGTCGGCCTGAGCCGCACACCCGCTTCGGACAGCGCGCTGATCATTCCGACGACCATTCCGATGGCCACCGCGCTCTTCGCGACGCTGATCCACGAGCGGCTGACATCGCGAAAGCTCTTCGGGTTCGCGGTCGCGACGGCGGGCGCGGCGCTGGTCATCGCCGGCGGTCAACAGGGCGAGGGCGGGAGCGAGGCGTCCACGATGCGCCTGGGCGGCGACCTTATGGAGCTCGGCGCAGCCACGGCGTGGGCGGCCAGCTTGACCATCGGCGCAGTGGTCCTACGGAGAGAGTCCGTTCTGGGGTACGTCACGTTGATGGTCCTCATCGGGACGGCGATGCTGCTACCGCTAGGAGCCTTGTCGCAGGCCTACCGCGACGTGCCGACGTGGGCGACCGAGACGTGGCTCGCGGCCGGCTTCCTCGGCGTGCTCTCGACATCGGTCGCGTTCGTCCTGTTCTTCTGGGCGGTCCGTCGCTACGGGGCGAGCCTCGCGGCGATGGTGACCTACCTCACGCCGATCGCGACCCTCGTGCTCGCGTTCCTGATCCTGGGCGAGCGCCCGCTGCCATTGCAGCTCGTTGGTGGAGCCGTGATCGTCGTCGGTGTGCGCCTGGCGGCGCGTCGGTCACGCGCGGCGCTCAGCCAGGCACCGGTGACGATCTGAGCGAGTCGTCGCTCAGATGGGCGTGACTTGCTCCGCGTTCTCCTTGTTGCGCCGCGGGTCCATCGCCTTCTCGTAGCTCACGCGCTGACCTTCGGTCAGCGTGTCGAAGGACCCGGTCACCTTCGACCGGTGGAAGAAGATCTCGGTGCCATCTGCCTGCGTGATGAACCCGAATCCGCGATCGCTGACGAGCCGCTTGATCGTGCCTTGTTCCGCCATTTCCTACTCCACAGATCCAAATGCGCTGTTGACATCGCATTCTGGTGTTTCGGAGCAATTTCGCAAATCCGAGCGCTGAAGAATTGGTCTCCCTGGCTCAGCGAGCGTCGAGTTCCTTGAGCTTCGCGGGATCGGCGATGAGGTCGATCGCCGCAAGACCACGAGCGTCGCCGTGGCCAGGAGTACAGCGCCTCCCCTCGCGAAGAGGAGGGCGAAGCCGCTGAGTTCTCGCCTGAGGAACGGGTCGCTGCGCGCGGCCGACGCCACGGAGGAAGTGTGCGTCGTCCGCGGCGAATATTCACGATATTGGTCGCGATTTCGCGGCGCCCTCGAGCTGACGTTGGCATCCGCGTTGCGGAACGACATGAGTCAGATGCGAAGCGGATCTGTCACGCCGCCAAGAACCGTGCGGTTCGCCGCCACTCCAAGAGCCCTAAATCTCTTCTGGCGACGCTCGACAAGTAGTAGCCCTAACACCTGTTCGGGCACTTGATCGCCGACCGGTCACGACCTTGAGTTCGACGCGCTCGCGCGACGCGCTTGCATCGGCCGCAGACCGGGTTCGATAAGGAGGTGGCTCTGTGCCCGCCTCGTTCCTGTGGAACTGAGGAACGTTGCCGATTCTGCCTCCGCAATCGATCGACAGGGCGTTGAGCACGCGCTCGTGAGCGTCACGCAACCCGTAAGGTACGTGCCATGGACGCGGCGTACGGGCTCGCGGCGATCTTCGTCATCCTCCTTGTGAAAGAGATTGGCGTGCCGGTGCCGATCCCGAGCGACCTCCTGATGATCGGCGCGGGCGTTCAGGCTGCCCTCGGTGCATACAGCCTCACCGAGCTCGCGGTCGCGACGGTGGTCGCGGTCGCGGTCGGCGTAACGCTGCAGTTCATGCTATTTCGCTCGTTTGGGCGCGCAGTCCTCGAGCGCGCCGGCGCACGCCTAGGCCTCTCGCCGGAGCGTCGTGCCGCGGTCGAGGCCCGGCTGCGCGCGGGCGGCGCGCGCGCCGTGTTCGTCGGGCTGAACGTGCCGGGTGCGCGGGCCGCTGTCGTCGCCGTCGCGGGCCTCGCCGCGCTGCCGTTGAGATCGTTCGCGCCCGCCGCGATCGCGGGGACGCTCGTGTTCCACGGCTGGCACGTCGCGCTCGGCTACGCCGTCGGCCCGTCGGCGGTCGCGCTGCTCGCCGCCGCAGGTCTGCCATTCCTGCTCGCGTTCGTCGCGCTCGGCGGGCTTGGCATCGTGGTGTGGCTCGTGCGCTGGCGTGGCTCGGCGCGCGCCTGGACTGAGGCGGCGTGCCCGGCGTGCATCGCGAGCGCGGTCGCGTTCCCGGAGAGCGTCTGGTGAGCGCCGTCCAGTTCGATCCCGAACGCGTCGCGCTGCTCGAGGCCGAGGGCTGGCGCTCGTACTACGACCGCGATTACCCGCGCATCTTCTGGCTGATGACGCAGCTCACGCGGGAGCAGTTCCACGTCCCACTGCCGCTCGCGGCGCTCGCGGCCGTGCACATCGCGCTCGCGATGCGCGCCTTCATCCCGGGCGACCACGACATGGCCGCCGTGCGCGCCAAGATCGCGCGCTACTACGCGATCGCGCGGCGGTTCTCCGGCTTCGCGAGGGACCTGCGGCGCGTTACCGCACTAGAAGCGGAGTACTGGGACGTACACCGGCGCCTCATCGGGAAGGCCGACAAGCGCGAGTTCACCGAGACGATGGTGGCGCTGCATGCCGCCGTTTTCGGCCTGTCGCCCGAGCTCACGCGCGAGTCCGCCGAGCTCCGCGTCGAGGCGAACAACACGGTCGACCGCATCACGGCGGGCGCACCGGAGCCCGAGGCCGAGTGGGCGCTCTTGAAACAGCAGCTCTCGGCTTGCTACCGCTCGATCGCACGAGAGCTCGCTGCGGGTTAGATAAGCGCGCCGCTGGCGCCCGACGGCCCCGCACAGCGATGGTGGGTCAGGCCGCTTCGCTCGCAGGGAGGCCGCAGCACTCCTCGGACCTTCGCCGCGACCGAGAGGAGGGTCGCGCGGGCTACGCTGTCCGCGGAAATGGATCGGTGACCGCAAAGAAGAAGGCCAGCGCGATTCCCGCCGCGAAGCTTGCTCTCTACGAAAAGCTCATCGCGACGGATCCGAGCATCGAGCGCAAGGGCGCGACCATTCCGTACACCTCGGCGAACGGAAAGATGTTCACGTTCCTGTCACCGACCGGCGAGCTCCGGATTCGGCTCCCGGACGACGAACGCGCTGCCTTCATGAAGAAATACCGAGCGAAGCCGGCCGTCTCCTATGGCGTGGTGCACAAGGATTTCGTGGCGGTCCCCGCCGCGCTGCTCGCGCGCACGTCCGAGCTGAAACCGTACCTCGGTATCAGCCGCGCGTACGCCGAGCGGCTCGGGCCGAAGTCCGGCGCCAAACGAAGGAGCCCGAGTTCTAAGACTGACCGACGTCGTTGACACTGGCGTCTCCCAAATGAGGAGAAGATCCAGTGATCGAACGAGAGCACTTGCGCACCGTGGCGCCACTGTTGGGGAGAGAGGATTCGAACCTCTGATTGGCTGATCCAGAATCAGCTGCCTTACCGCTTGGCCACTCCCCAAAGAGGGCTTCGCTCTAGTGAGTTTACCGGACGCGCATCGCCAGCGTCGCGATCAGCGCGACGAGCAGAAGCGGACCGCACAGGAGCGCGAACACGAATCCGCCACCCATGCTGATGATGCTGGTCGCGTCGATCGCGAAGCCGAGCACGACCAGGCCTACACCGAAGAGGTGACCGCGGGCGCGTAGCGCGACGCCGAGCAGCGCGATGAACGGCGCGATCGTCCAGAGCGTGATGAAGAAGAGCGCCCGCGAGGCCTGGCCGAGACCCTCCGGACCGCTCGCGTTCACCTCGAAGAAGTTCGCGCTGCGGCAGCTCGTCGGGCCGAACGTCGCGAAGGGCTGGTCCGGGCCTATCGTTCCACTGCTACAGGTCGTGTACGTCGGACCGAAGAGGAAGGCGACGGCGTACACGAGCGCCGCGGCGCACGCCATGACGCAGGCGAGTCGCGCGATGCGATGCGCCACGAATTCACCGTACCCTATGCGCATGGCCCCACGACTTCCGAAGCCGCGCGCCGACCTGGCCGCGTTCCCGGCGTACCGCACGGGACAGCAGGTGAAGGCCGACGTGCGTCTCAACGCCAACGAGTGGGCCGAGCCGAATCCCGCCGGCGACTGGCTCACGCCGCCGGAGCTCGACGCCATTCTTCTGAATCGCTATCCGACAGCGGCCCTCGATCTCCGCGGGCTGCTGGCCGAGCGCTACCACGTCGAGCCCGACCAGCTCGTCCTCGGAAACGGCAGCAACGAGGTCCTGCTCAACACGTTCCTCGTCTTCGGCGGTCACGGTCGCAAGACGCTGCTGTTCCAGCCGACGTATTCGATGCACGCGCGCCTCAGCGTCATCGCCGGTGGCACCGCCGTCGACGAGCTCATCGGTCTCCCGTACGACATCACGCGCGCGCGCGCGGTCGCGGCGGCGGCGAAGGCTCGCGCCGACATCATCGTGTTCACGACGCCGAACAATCCGACGGGCAACCAGATCCCGTTCGACGCGATCCTCGCGGTCGCCGAGGCGCACCCCGAGACGCTCGTGCTCGTCGATGAGGCGTACAGCGACTTCGCCGGCACGACGCTGCTGCCCGAGCTGGCGGCGCACCCGAACATGGTGATCAGCAAGACGTTCTCGAAGGTCCGAGCTGCGGCCGGGCTGCGCGTCGGGGTGCTCATCACGCATCCCGCGGTCGCCGAGCTCTTCCGCGCCGTCCAGCTCCCATATAACGTCAGCGCGCTCACGCACGCGGTCGCAACAAAGATCGCCAGGGACGACGCATCCGTCGCGCGGCGTGTCGAGCTGAACCATCGCGAGAACGCGCGTGTCCACGCCGCGCTGAAGAAGGTCCGCGCGATCGAGGTCTACCCGTCGGTGACGAACTTCGTCCTGTTCCGCATGAAACAGGAGACGCCCGCGGCGGTGCACGCGCGCTTCCTCGAGAAGGGCGTCCTCATCCGCGACATCTCGATGTGGCCCGGCTGCGCCGGCTGCCTGCGGGTGTCGATCGGCACGCCGGCGGAGAACGACCGGTTCATCGCGGTCATCGACCACGTTTTCGCGGCGGCGCCGGCATAGCGACCCTTCTCATCGACGCATCCAGCCTCGCGTACCGCGCCTACCACGCGATGCCCGAGGTGCGAGCGCCGGACGGCACGCTGGTCAACGCGGTCGTCGGGTTCCTGAACTTCGTCGAGCGGCTGCTCCACGATCGCAAGCCTTCGCGCCTCTATGTCGCGTTCGAGTTCGGGAGTGACTGGCGCCCGCAGTTCCGGGTCGCGCTCCTGCCGGAGTACAAGAGCGCGCGCGTCGCGACGAGCGACGATCCGCCGGACGAGGTCGAGCCGCAGCTGCTCATCATCGCGGAGCTGCTACGCGCCCTTGGGATCTCGATCGCGAACGCGAGCGAGTGCGAGGCCGAGGACGTGATCGCGACGCTGACGACGAAGATCGAGGGGCCGATCGAGATCGTGAGCGGCGACCGCGACCTGTACACGCTGGTGCGCGATCCGCGCATCCGCGTCCTCTTCACGGTGAAGGGCGTCACCGAGCTCGCGGCGGTCGATCAGGCCTGGATCCACGCGAAGTACGGGATCCCCGGCGACAAGTACCTCGACTACGCGATCCTGCGCGGCGATCCGTCGGACGGCCTGCCGGGCGTACGCGGCATCGGCGAGAAGACCGCTTCGCAGCTGCTCGCGAAGTACGGCTCGCTCGACGCGATCCTCGCGGCGAAGGATCTCTCCGCGACGATCCGCGCGAAGCTGAACGCGTCGAAGGACTACGTGGTCGCGGCGCGCACGGTGGTCGGGCCCGTCCTCGACTGCGCGATAGAGGTCACGGGTGACGGAGCGATCCCACAGGCGCCGCCCGAGCCGATGCACGTGGCGGCGCTTGCGCAGCGGTACGGCGTCGAGGCATCGACGCGCCGCGTCATCGACGCGCTCAAGGCGTGACCGTCTTTGACGACTTCATGACACGCGGGGCGCGCCTACGAGGCGTGACCGTGCGTCGGTCGAAGTTCCGCGGGCACGGCGAGGCGCTCTGGCTCGGCAAGGTCGAGATCGGGCACTGCCACAACGATCAGGCGGACATCCGCCTCACGCGCCAGGTCGTGCGCGACCTCGGCGACGAGCTGCGCGGCGACGCGCGCATCGATCTGCGACGGTCCGGCTCGGACTGGATCCTGGTGCGCCTGCGTCGGACCGCGGACGTCGACCGCGCGCTGGAGCTGCTGCGTCGTGCGGCCCGCGCGACCCGTACCATCGCGACGTGATCGTCTATCCGGCGATCGACATCTACGGCGGACGCGTCGTCCGCATGACGCGGGGCGATTTCTCGACCGTGGAGGAGGTCGCGCCCTCGCCGCTCGCGGCGGCGAAGCGCCTCGTCAACGAGGGTGCCGAGTGGCTGCACATCGTCGACATCGACGGCGCGCGGACCGGAGTGCCGGCGAACCTCGACGCGATCCGCCAGATCGGCAATCGTTTCACGGTGAAGATCCAGGCGGGCGGCGGGATCCGCGACTTCGACACCGCCGAGGCATTCGCGGAGGCGGGCGCGTCGCGCATCGTTGTAGGCACGGCGGCGATCGAGGACCCCGAGCTCATCGGTCGCCTGGTCGACCGGCACGCCGACGGCATGGCCGTCTCGGTCGACGCGCGTAACGGAATGGTGATGACGGCGGGATGGACCGAGACCAGCGAAACGCGCGCCGTCGACCTGATGCAGCGCCTCGCCCTCACCGGCGTCCCAGCCGTCGTGTACACGAACGTATCGGTGGACGGGACGCTGCAGGGACCGGACATCGCGAACCTCGAGGCCGTCGCGCGCGCGTTCGGCGGGGACGTGATCTACTCGGGCGGTATCGGCTCGGTCGACGACATCCGCGCCGTCGCCAAGCTCCGTCACCGCGGTATCCGCGGTGTCGTCGTCGGGCGAGCGCTGTACCTCGGCCGCTTCTCGTTGCGCGATGCCATGGCCGCGGCGAAAGGCGGCACGATAGGGGAGGTCCGCTCGTGAACGTCGCGATGTGGATCAGGGCGCTGCGCGTGATCCCACGGATCAGTCTCGAGGAGTGGCGCGGGCTCGACATCGTGTCGCGCTGGCTCATCGCCTCGCGCGGAGCGGTGCTCGTCATCACGTTCATCTCCGCCGGCATCGCCGGCCTGCTGGCCGCGCGCGATGGGGCCTTCGATCCGTGGCTCTGGTCGCTCCTGACCGTCGGACTCCTCCTCGCGCATGCGACGAACAACCTGCTCAACGATCTGACCGATCACGTCAGGGGCGTCGATCGCGACAACTACTTCCGCGCGCAGTACGGACCGCATCCCCTCGAGCACGGCCTGATGACCAAGCGCGGCCTGATCCGTTACGCGGCCGTCACCGGAGCCCTAGCTCTTGCGGTGGGTGCGTACCTGGTCTGGGTCCGCGGCCCGACGGCGCTCGCGTTGCTCGCGCTCGGCGCGTTCTTCGTCCTCTTCTACACCTACCCGCTCAAGTACATCGGCCTGGGCGAGATCGCGGTGCTCATCGTCTGGGGACCGCTGATGATCGGCGGCGGGTACTTCGTCGTGACCGGGCGGCTCGATGCGTACGTCTGGCTCGCCGGTCTGCCGTACGCGCTCGGCGCGACGACGGTCATCTTCGGCAAGCACATCGACAAGGAAGCCGAGGATCGCGCCAAAGGCATCCGTACGCTCCCGGTGATCATCGGCGAACGCTCAGCGCGCGCCGTCGTCGTCGCGATGTTCCTGCTGCAGTACGCCGTGATCGGCTATCTGATCGCCATCGGCTTCTTCAGCCCGATGCTGCTCGTCGTGTTCCTCGCGCTGCCAAAGCTGCGCGACGCGATCGTCGTCTATCGCCGTCCGAAGCCCGCGAGCCGCCCGCCCGATTACCCAGCGGATGCCTGGCCGCTCTGGTTCGTCGCCTACGCGTTCGCTCATAACCGACGCTGGGGACTCCTTTTCCTCGTCGGTCTCGTCGCCGACGTGATCGCGCGCACGGTGCTCTAAGCCTCGGCCCTGTTTTCTGACGGCTTTCCGCGCTGGCCCGCGTCTTGCGTATCGCCAGCGGCATGTATCTCTCCGCCGACATGGCGTTCAGCATCGGCCTCTTCGCCGGCTGGCTCGCGCTGGTGGTCTGGCTCGTGTGGCCGGATCCGCACTGCGCGTGCTGCGCCAAGCGCCTGGCCGAGCGCATCCGCGACCGGTCCTCCTAGTCCGCCTCCGGATCCTGCTCGGGCTCGGTGGGCGCGAGGAGGAAGATCCAGATGTCCCAGGCGACGTGGCTGGTGATGAGCGCGGGCATGCTCATGCCGATCGCCCGCAGGAGCCCCCAGTAGAGCCCCGCGACCGTCGCCGCGCCGATGAGCGTCGCGTTCCCAGTGACGAGATGCGCCCCGCCGTAGCTCATCGCCGCGCCGGCCGCGCCGATGCGCCGTTGCACGAAGCCGCGCCAGAACAGCTCCTCCGCAGGACCGATGACCGTCGCGAGCCGCGTCGCGATCTCAGACTTCGCCCGCAGCGAACGCAGCGCGTAGATGTCGCCGATCTCCTGCGAGCCCTTCGGCATGACCGAACGCGCCATCCGATCGCCGGCCTGGAAGATGGCGTAGAGGCCGACCGCGGAGAGGAGCCCGAGCGCGACGTCGCGCTCGCGGAAGCGCAGCCGGCGCAGCTCCGGGTCGTTCGCGAGCGCCATGGTGCCCAGCACGAATCCAGTGAGCGTCATGCGCTCCCAGAACTTCGCGCGCGGGCCGCGGAAGGTCAGCCCGAACAGCCCGAACGCCATCGCGAGACCGATCGCGGTGACGAGCTTCAACGAGTTACGGCGATGGCGGCGATGACGAGCCCGGCGACCATGAGGTAGCCGAACGCGGCGTGGAGCTGCGCGGTCTGCAGGTCGATCATCGCGATCGCGCGCTGCTGACCGCTCGCGCCGAACTCCGCGCTGCGGATCTGGCGCACGAGGAGCGGCAGCGACAGCATCGCGAGCAGGCTCCACGTCGGGAGGAGGCCCGCGAGCACCGCGATCGTGAGCGCGATGTACGCGCCGACGACGAGCGATATGTACAGCCAGTGCGCGGCGTTCCGGCCCATCCGCACCGAGAACGTCCTCGCCCCGGCGCGCGCGTCTTCGCCGATGTCGCGCCACTCGTTGCCGTGCAGGATCGCGGCGACGAGGAGGCCGACTGGGATGCTGATCGCGATCGCGCTCCAGTCGATCGTCCCGGTGATCGCGTAATAGGAGCCGGCCACGGCGAGCGGACCGAGCAACAGGAACACGAGCGGGATGCCGAACGAACCGAACTTGTACTGGAACGGCGGCGCCGTGTACGTGTAGCCGCCGATCAGGCCGGCCAGCCCGAGCACGACGATCGGCCACCCGCGCACCGAGACGAGATACACGCCGAGCGCGAACGCGATCGCGAATGCGACGATCGCCAGAACGTACGCCTCGCGATCGGCGATCCGGCCCTTCACGATCGCGTGGCTCGCGCGTGGCGACACGATCGTGTCCACGCCCTTGCGCACGTCGTAGATCTCGTTCGTCACGTTCGTGCCGATGTGCAGGAGCAGGATCGCGAGCAGCGACACGAGGAACAGCGTCCAGTCGAAGAGACCCTCGACTGCGGCGAGCGCGCCGCCCACCGCGACCGGCAGGGTCGACGCCGTGAACGAGAACGGCCGCGCGATCTCCCAGTACGCACCGATGCGATCGCGAAGACTTGCCGCCGCGCCCTTCCGCTGCGCGCCGAGCGCGGCGCGCGCCGCGACCGTGCCGGCCTCGGCGGTGCCATACGCGATCGCCGCGTCGAGCACCGCCGAGACCTGATCCTCGTCCTGCACGACGGGCTGAAGCAGTGGCAGGGCCATCCCGGCCTCGTTGTATGACTGAGCGCGTTCGGCAATCTCGCGTCGCGTGCCGCACAGGATGAAAGCGTCGAGCAGGTCGTCGGGGATGAGACCGCCGGCGGTCGTGTAGTCCTCCTTGCGCCAGGCCGCCGCGATGCGGTCGCGCAGCTCGGGCTCGAAGCCCGCTCGCCCGAGCGTGACGTCGGAGAGGATGCTCATCATGTAGATTACGAACGGCTCGCGCTTCGCGCGGTTGAGCGCGTCGAGTCGCGTGTCGCCGACAAGCGCGAGCAGGTACCCCGCGACGTCCAGGTCGTTCGGGTCGCGACCCGCCTCTCTCGCGGACTTGTTCATCACGCGCAGCAGCTTCCGGAGGCCGGGGATCGATTCCGCGGGTCGCGCGAGATACCCGTCGCCCTTCTGACCCGCGAGGACCATCACCGGCGAGCGGTAGCCAGCGACGTAGATCGGGACGCGGTGGACCGGCGGGAACATCGGCTGCAGCGGCGGCAGGCCCGGCTTGCCCGGCGGCATGCGCTCGCCCTTCCAGAGCGTGTGGAGCGTGTCGATCGCCTCGCTCGACTTGGTGACGGCGTCATCCGGCGCGTAGGGGATACCCATCTGGCCGAGGCGCAGCGGCAGCGCCGATCCGAGACCGAGCAGGATGCGCTCGGGCGCGATCTCGTCGAGCGCGCTGATCGTCATCGCGATGAGCACCGGATGACGCGTGAACGGATTGAGCGCGCCCAGGCCGATCTTGATGTCCTCGACCTGCGACGCGACGGCCGTCGCGTAGGTCACCGCATCGCGCTCGAAGTACGAGTCGTGGAACCAGACCGACTCGAGTCCCGCGGCGCGCGCGCGGTCCGCCCACGCGACCGTGTCCTTTACATCGCCACGTGATGCGAGACCCAGACCGACGCGGCGCGCGAGCGTGGCCATCTAGCTCGGACCTCCCCCGTTGAGAAGCGCCTCGGCGCGCTCGATGCGCGCAAGCGTCTTCTCCTTGCCCAGCAGCTCCAGCGACTCCCAGAGTGGCGGACCCTCGGTCTTCCCGGTGACCGCGACGCGGATCGGCTCGGTCGAATCGCGCACCTTCCAGTTGAGCTCGTCCGCGATGCCGCGCAGCCCGTGCTCGATCGCCGCGGAGGCGAACGGCTCCAGGTACCGGAGGACGACCGCTGACTTCGTCAGCGCGCGCAGGGTCTCCTCCGGCTGCCGCTTCTTGCCGACGAGGACGGATCGGTCGATCGCGATCTGGTCGGTGAACAGGAACGCGATCATGTCGCGTCCTTCCACGAGCGTCCGCATGCGCGGCTGGATGAGCGGGACCGCCTTCCGGACGAGGGCGCGGTCCCACTCGGCCGGGAGGAACGATTCGAGTTCCTTCATGAGCTGGTCCGGCGTCAGCTTGCGGATGTACATGCCGTTGAACCAGTCGAGCCGCGCGCGATCCCATTTGCCGCCGGCGCGATGCACGTGATCGATGCGCCACCGCTGGATCAGCTCATCGATCGAAAAGATCTCTTCCTCGGTACCCGATGCCCAGCCGATGAGGGCAAGGTAGTTCACCATCGCCGCGGGCAGGTAGCCCTGTGCGCGGAACTCCTCGACCTTCGTCGCGCCGTGGCGCTTGGAGAGCTTCTTCCCGTCGGGGCCGAGCACGTTCGGGACGTGCGCGTGCGGCGGGATCGTCCAGCCGAACGCGCGCCAGATGAGCAGATGCTTCGGCGTCGAGGGCAACCAATCCTCACCGCGGAGGACATGCGTGACGCCCATGACGTGATCGTCGACCACGACGGCGAGGTGATAGGTGGGGAAGCCGTCCGACTTCAGAAGGACCTGATCCTCGAGGGCGTTCAGCGGCCACTCGATGTGGCCGTACACGAGGTCGTCGAGCGCGACGATGCCGTCGTCCGGCACCTTCTGTCGCACGACATGCGACTCCGTCTTCGCGCGCTCGGCCGCCTCCTTCGGATCGATGCGCCGGCAGAGGCCGTCGTAGCGCGTGATCTCCTTGCGCGCGGCCTGTTGCGCGCGCAGCGCGGCGAGGCGTTCCTTCGAGCAGAAGCAGAAATAGGCGTCGCCGGCGTCGACCAGCTGTTGCGCGTGCCGCTGATAAAGGGGTACGCGCTCCGACTGGACGTACGGAGCGTGCTGGCCGCCCTCGCGCGGGCCCTCGTCCCACTTGACGCCGAGCCACGCGAGCCCGTCGTAGATAGAGTCGATCGCCCCGGCCACCAGGCGATCCTGGTCGGTGTCTTCGATGCGCAGGATCAGCTGACCGCCGTTCTGACGCGCGAAGAAGTAGTTGTACAGCGTGGTGCGCACGCTCCCGATATGGAGCGAGCCGGTGGGGGAGGGCGCGAAACGGACGCGGACCGTCACGCCCTCAAGTCTAGGTATCCTGAACGAGATGACCGTCACGACGCGCCGCGACCGGCGCGAACGGGAACGCACCAGGCAACAGCGCCGCCGGAGCGGCGGCGGGAGCCCCACGCCCCGCCGGCGCATCGGCCAGGGGTGGATCGCTTTCGGCGCGGTCGTGGCCTTCGTCGCCCTCATCCTCGTGGCGCGCGCGCTCGGCGCGTTCGATGCGCCGGCGCCACCGGTCGACGTGAACGCGAACCAGTTCGACACGACCGGTCAGACGGTCGGGACCAAGATCGAGGCACTCAGCCCCGAGCACATCCCGACCGGTCAGACCGGGAACTACAACTCGGTGCCGCCCACGTCCGGCCAGCACTGGGCACAGCCGGCGGCGCCCGCACCGTGGGGCATCAAGGACACGAACCTACCGAACGAGGTGACGACGCACAACCTCGAACACGGTGGGATCGTCATCGCCTACAACAATCTGTCGGCGTCCGAGCTCGATCAGCTCAAGACGAACGTGCGGAACCTGATGGCCAGCGGCTTCCCGAAAGTGATCGTCGAGCCATACCCGAAGCTGACGGACGCGAAGATCGCGCTCACCGCGTGGTCGTGGCTCTATAAGTTACCGACCGTCGATCAGACGCAGATCATCCGCTTCTTCCGCGCGCACTACGACCCGGTCGAGGCGCCGGAGCGGGGCACGCCCTAGCTCAGTCGTCGCCCCAGTAGCGTTGCTCTTTCCACGGATCGCCGGTGTTGTGATATCCGTTCCTCTCCCAAAACCCTGGCGCATCCGTCTCACGGAACTCGATGCCACGCAGCCACTTCGCGCTCTTCCACGCGTAGAGCCGCGGCACGACCAGGCGCGCGGGTGAGCCATGCTCCGCGGTGAGGGGCTCGCCATTCGCGCGCAGCGCGATGAGACAGTCGTCGCGCATGCAGAACTCGATCGGGGTGTTCGCGGTGAAGCCGTACTCGGAATGCGCGATCACGAACTTGGAGTCGGCCTTCGGCTTCGCGAGCTCGACGATCCTCGAGAACGGGATGCCTTCCCAGTGTTGATCGAGACGCGACCACGTCGTAACGCAATGCATGTCCGCCGTGACCATGGTCTGATCCAGCTTCTGGAACTCTTCCCAGTTGAGCTTGAATTCGTTCTCGACGTTCCCGAAGACGCGGAAGTCCCAGGTCTTCGGATTGAACGGCGGGACCGGGCCGTAGTGGAGCACCGGCCATTTCTGCGTGAGGTACTGCCCGGGCGGGACCCGTGCGGCCGTCTCGGCGGGGAGGTCGGCCTTCTTCGTGAAGAACTTCATGACGCAAGCTCCCTGTCGCTCATTCGAGTCCCGATGCGCGTCGCAGCATCTTGAAGGTGTAGATGCCCGTGTCGTGGCCGTCGCCCCACGATGGCGTCAGGCCGTAGCGACCCACGGGGAATACCTCTTTCAACGTGGTCTGGTCCTCGGTGAAGCGTGTGTCCTCGTTCACCTCGCCTTGATATGCGCCCTCTCCATGACAGTACGCGCACATGCAGGCGCGGCGCAGCGGCTCCCACGCGTACTCGCTCACATTCCCGTCGTCCCACGTGACGCGCAGAACACGCGTCGGGGTCACGATCTCCCAGTCGGTCGCGCGGTGGAAGACATCGCCCACACCATCGATGATATGTGCGTGGCGACCATCGACGACTTCCAGAAGATCGAGATGCGCGTCGGACGCGTTCTCGCGGTCGAGGACTTCCCCGAGGCGCGCAACCCGAGCTACAAGCTCACCATCGACTTCGGCGCGCACGGCACGCGCCGCTCGTCGGCGGCCGTCCGCCGGTGGTACGAGAAGACCGATCTCGTCGGCCGTCTCGTCGTCTGCGTCACGAACTTTCCACCGCGGCGCATCGCGACGTTCGAGTCGGAGGTGTTGACGCTCGGCGCGATGGAGGCCGACGGCCGCGTCGTGCTGCTCGCGCCCGACGCCGATACCGAGCTCGGGAGCCCGATCGGCTAGCTCACCAGTCGAAGAAGATGAGCCGGTCGGGGGGCCAGAAGCGCAGGGTCACTTTGCCGATGATGCGGTTGTACGGCTGGGCGCCGAAGAAACGCGAATCCTGCGACGACTGGCGGTTGTCGCCCATCGCGAAGAAATAGCCATCGGGCACCTTGTACGGGTACTTGATCTCAGGGCTCTGCGGCAACGTGACGCCGTGCGCCTGAGGAAAGAAGCGCAGCTTGCCGTTGACGAAGAGATTACCGTCGCGCAGCTCGACCGTTTCGCCGGCCACGGCGACGATGCGCTTCACGTAGGGGATGCTCGTGTCGATCGTCGGGTTGAACACCACGATGTCGCCGGGCTGCGGCGAGGTGAAGCGGTAGTCGACCTTGCTCACGAGGACCCGGTCGTTCTGCAGGAGCGTCGGCACCATGCTGCTCTGACGGACCTCCGTGACCTGGACCACGAACAGGTTCAGGACGACCGAGATGATGACCGCGAGCGCGAGCGCCTGGACGATCTCGAGGATGGCGCGCCAGGAGAACGGCGCTTCGTCTACGGGCTCACCGCGTTCGGGCGCGTCAGCGCGATAGGCCTCGGGAGTGCTCAAGAGACTTCAAAGTGTCGCACGGTCTAGCGTTCATCGGGTGACCCGCGCACGGCTTCGTTTTCCCTCCGGCGACCCGATCGAGGTGGAGCTCGACGACGTCGCGGCGTACGGCCCCGAGATCACGGGTTTCCGCGCCTGGCTTGGCGCGGTATCGGCGTCGGATCAAGGCCGCTGGGTGATCCGTTTCGCTGACGAGACAGTCCTCGGCTTCCAGCGCAGTGAGCTCAAACGCATCCGCCTCACGCCGGGCGGCGCCGATATCACGCTGGGCACGGGGGACGCGCCACGGACGCTCAGCGTCGTGGAGCAGGACGTCGTCTCGTTCGGTCCGGAACCTGTTGGTGCGCGCGCATGGCTCGGGCGATTGGCTCACGGAGAGGGCGATGCGTGGATCAGGATGCGCGACGGACGCGAGCTCCGCTTCGCCGTCGGCGATGGTCCGCACGTGAGCTTTCGCGATCCCGCGGAGCCGTGAGCGAGCTAGCCGTCCGCGGCGATCTTCGCCGCGACCTCGCGTCCGAGCCGCGCGCTGTAGTTCGTGCCGCGATCCTCGGGATAGATCTGCGTCGTGTTCCCCAGGTACAGGCCACGCCGTGGCGACGCGAATGGAAGGAGGCGGTGCCGGTTGCCGATGCGCGGCACTGGCTGCGCGGCCTCTTCACGGAATGACCAGTACCGCATCACATCGTTACGGTCGAAGCGCGGATTCATCTGCCCGAGCGCGGCCAGGTAGTGATGCAGGAGCTCGTCGCTGTTCATGCGCGTGAGCGGATCGCCGCCTGCGACGTAGTTGGACACGTAGAGATAGCGCGCCGGATACCGCTCGGCTGGCACGAGGTTGGTGTGCTCGACCAGACCGAGGAACGGCACCTTGCTGTCGGCGATGTTCGTCCAGTACGTGGAGCTGAACGGACGCCGCAGCTCGAGCAGCAGCACGACCGCCGTCTCGTAGGTCCAGTCGTCGAGTCGACGCGCCCAGTCGTCGGGCCAGTCGGCGAGACGGCGCGTGATGAACGTCGGCGTGGTGAAAAGCACGGCGTCGGCGCGACCGTCGAGCGCGGGCTCCGCCGGGCTTTCGCCGGCGCTTTTCCGATACGCACCTGGCCCGGCGCAGTGCAACACGTAGCCGCCGTCCTCGCTGACCCGTAGGACTTCGCGATCCACGAGGATCTCGCCGCCGAGCTTGCGGATCTCCGCGGCGAGCGCCTGACAGATCGCGCGGAACGATCCGCGCGGGTAGCCGAGCTGTTCCTTCGTCGCGCCGCTGCCGCGGAGCTTGCGACGCAGGCGGAACTTCGACCACAGCCATGCGAGCGGAATGCGTTCGCTGTCGGCGCCGAACTTCCCGAGCATGAGCGGCGTCCACACCGACGCGAGCGCGCGCTCGCCCGACGCTCGGCGCAACCACTCCAGCGCACCGATGTCGTCCATGCGCTCCCAGTCGGTCCGCGCGGTGAGGCGAAGCACCGAATAGCCGAGCCGAAGTCGGTCGACGAGCGGCAGCGGGCGATAGCGGAGCAGATCCATCGGGCTCACGAACGGCCATACGCGACCACGTGCCCAGATGCCGACCGACGAGGTGTGCCACTCGAGCTCGCCGGGGATCAGCTCGTCGTGCAGCGCGATCATGTCGGCGTCGCTCTGGAACAGGTGGTGGTAGTAGCGGTCGATCCACAGGCCGTTCCCCAGGTCGAACGCACTGGCCTGGCCCGAGACGTCGGGCCATCGCTCGTACAGCGTCACCCGATGACCGCGGCGCGCGAGCTCGCGGCCGGCAACGAGTCCGGCCACGCCCGCGCCAACGATCGCCACGTGCCGCGGCACCAGCGCACAGGATGCGCGAATCTGTTGCGCGATGCGCGTCGGAGTCGTCGCGGTACCGCTGCTGGTCCTGGTTTCGATCGCCGTGCTGCTGCCCAACCATCCCGCCGGGCGAGATCCGGCCGAGGACACGGGCGTCTTCTTCTATGCCGCGCAGCGCCTGCTCGACGGCGGCGCGCCGTATCGCGACATCTGGGATCACAAACCGCCGGGCGTGTATTTCGTGGACGCGGTCGGGCTCGCCCTCGGTGGACGCATCGGGGTCTGGGTCGTCCAGATCGCGTTCCTCGCCGCCGCCGTGGTCATCGGGCATCGCGCGCTGCGACGGGAGCTGGGAGACGCCCCCGCTTTCATCGGATCGCTCGCGTGGCTCGTCGCCAGCCCGCGGCTATTCCTCGAGCAAGGGCAGACGAATTTCGTCGAGTTCTTCGCCTTGCCGCTGCAATTCGGAGCGCTCCTGCTGTATCGGTCTCCGCTCGCTGCATCGCGGGCGCTGGCGATCGGCGCGCTGGGCGGCGCGGCAGTGCTCTTCAAACCGACGCTCGTCGGTGTCTGGATCGCGATCGGGCTCGTGACGCTCTTCCAGCGGCGCCGCGCTGGCATCGCACCCGTCGCCGCGATAGCCCTCGGCGCGGTCGTCCCTCTCGTCCTCGTCGCCGTGTGGGCGCTTTCGCTCGGGATCTTCGGCGACATGATCGATCAGACCCTCGTGTACAACCGCGCCTACGCCTCGTTCTTGCCGGCCGCGCGGAGGATGAGCGACCTGATCGGTGGCCTTCGGCTCACGCTGCCATCAGGCCTGGTGCTCATCGCGTTCATCGCGTGGATCTACGCGGTCGTCACGCGGCGCGGGCTATCGCCGCTGGTAGCGGTCGCGCTCGTCGCGTTCCCGCTGGAGCTCGTGCTCTCCACATTCGGCCGCGGCTACCACTACTACTTCCTCGCCTGGCTTCCAGCGATGGGCGTCCTGACCGCCTATGCCGTCAGCGAGCTGCGACGCCTCGCACCACCGCGACCTGCGCGCATCGCGCTGGTGCTCGGGACACTCGCCATGTGTCTGCAACCCTCGTTGCTGGTGACGCGCCTCGCGACCACGAACGACGCCGGCAGATTCAGCGGCGCAGCGGCATATGTCGCCGCGAACAGCCGCGCCGACGAAACGATCTTCATCTGGGGTGCGCACACGGAGGTGCTCTTCCTGGCGCGCCGGCTCGCGCCGACGCAGTACGTGTATCAGTACGCTCCGCTCTACACGCGCGGCTACTCGACGCCGGACCGCGTTGCCGAGCTCATCGTGGACCTCGAGCGTGGGCGGCCGGTGCTGATCCTGGATGCGTCACGTGAGAGCCCCGTCAGTCCACCGCTCGACAGCGCTGCATTCCCGACGTGGGTCTCGCCGGACATCCAGTACACGCCCCTTCCCGAGATGGCGAACGTCATCGCGTTCATCGAGAAGAACTACGAGCGCGCCGGATCAGAGCCCGCGACCGGTTGGCCGCTCTGGCGTTTGCGAGCGCCTTAGCGCCAGGCGACGCTGGCTCGCGAACACGCCAGGCGCGACGGCGACGAGCGCGCGGTCGATCATGTCGACGACGCGCAGCGCCGCCCAGGGGAGCGGGATGTACGGCACGGTCGCGGTCACGCCGCCGGAGTTGAACTGGACGAAGAACTCGGACATCGCGGAGTCCACGATCTCGAACTCGGGGTAATGCGCGCGCAGGCGATCGAGATCGTCGAACAGCAGATTCGGGAGCGCGCAGTTCGCGCTCCACGGATCGCTCGGGTCGTTGCAGGGCCGGGTGGCATCGAACGGATCGGCGGAGAAGTCGTAGCCCTCATGGCCCGTGACACGGAGCGCGAGCCGCGTCGTCCACGAGCAGTTGCACTCCTGCACGAGCAGGTGTCCGCCGGGCCGGAGCACACGCGCCGCGCCGCGGAAAAACCGGTCGGGATAGGCGAGGTGATGGATGACGTTGTTGGCGATGAGCACATCGACGCTCGCGTCGGCGTAGGGCAGATCCTGGGCATCCACGACTCGCCGCCCCCACGGGCGCGGCTCGGCGTCGGTGAGCTCGAGCGTGCCCGCCTTCAGGAACAGCTCGCTGAAGCCCGCGCCGCAGCCGACCTCGACGGCGTATGTCTCCGGGCCGAGATAGCTCTGCATCCACGAGAAGCGCTTGTGCAGCAGGAACTTCAGGTTCGAGCCGGTGTTGTTCTCGTATTCGCTGCGAGCGCGCAAAACGTCACCGGCGTACCGCACGAGCAGATGTGAACCGCGGTGGCTGTGGTGGCTCAAGCGCCGCCCCAGCCTATGCTGCTGCGATCGACCGAGCGAACGTCGCGCATCCGTGTCCCAGCTGTGGCGGCGGTGCGGATCGCGTTCTGTACATCCATCGCGGGCGGATCGTCGCGTGTCGGAAGTGCGGGCTCGTTCGGCGTGATCCGATACCCACGTCCGACGCGCTCCTCAAGATCTACCGCGCTGACGACTACTTCCAGCTGAGCGGCGACACGGGTATCGGCTACCGCGACTACTTCGCGGACGCCCCGGTCTACCGACCGTACTTTCGACGCAAGTTCGAGATCCTTCGCCGCTACATCGCACCACCGGGCGCGCTGCTGGAGCTCGGTGCCGGTGCCGGGTTCGCGCTGGAAGCGGCGCGGGACGCCGGGTGGCAGGCGCACGGACTCGAGCTCTCCGGTGCGGCGGTGACCTGGGGTCGCGAGAAGCTCGGGGTCGACATCGCCAGCGGCGGCTTTGACGATCTGAGCGACGCTGAACACTGGGATGTCATCGCCGCGTTCCAGACGATCGAGCATCTCCCGAACGTGCGCGATGCGCTCGGTCGCATCCGCCGCGCGCTGCGTCCGGGCGGTGTGGTTTTCCTGACGACTCCGGATCACGGCAGCCTCAACCGACGTCTGCTGCGGAGGTTCTGGCCGTCATACCGGCCCGAGCACCTCCTCTACTTCGACCTTCGGTCCCTTCGGCGACTTCTCGAGGAAGAGGGGTACCGCGTCGAATTCATCGCACCTGACGATCCGCTGCTCGTTCCGATCCATCGGCTTCTCGAGCGCGCGGCCCACTACTACATTCGTCGGCGCGTCGAGCCCCCCGCTATACCTTGGTTCCGGGTACCGGTACCCCTTGGGGATATGCAGACGATCGCCCGTAAGACCTGACCGGGCCCGTCGCGTGAACGGCGAGCAGGATCCGGTGCCGCAGCTTCACGCGCAGTAGCGCGACCGCGACACCGATCGAACCACCGAGCCCGAAACGCAGGCGGCTCCCCGCATCGTGCCGCCACAGCGCCGGCCGCTGACTGATTCGCAGGCGACGCTGCGCGGCGAGCGCGAGCACCTCGGTGTCGAAGAGCACGCCGTTCTCACGCGCCTGCGCGAACAGGTCGCGACCGATCGTCCCGCGGTACGCCTTCAGTCCGCACTGCGCGTCCGGAATCCCCCTGATGACCAGGAGCTGAGCGAGCAGCGCGTAGAGCTTCCCCATGGCTTCGCGGGGTCGCGATTGACGGATCTCCAGCCGTGTGCCCGGAAGCGCACGCGACAGGATCGCGATCTCGGCATCGTCGAGATCGGCGAGCAGGAGCTCGAGCTGTTCGATCGGAGCGGAGAGATCGGCGTCCGCGAACGCGACGATCTCGCCGTGGCTCGCACAGAGGCCGGCACGCACCGCCGCGCCCTTCCCGCGATTCGCGGGAAGCTGGATCAGCCGTAGGGTGCTCCACCGGGCGCACCAGTCGCGTACGAGCTCCGGCGTGCCGTCGGTACTGCCGTCGTCGACGACGATTACCTCGGTGTCGCGGTGGGCGAAACGCGCGAGGTGCGCCGAGAGAAGCTCGAGCGATCGTCCCAAGCGTTCACGTTCGTTGTAGGCGGGAATGATCACGGATAGGTGGACGCGCACGCCGGAAGCATAGGAGCGGCCTGGGCCGCGACCGGCCGCAGCGTGGTATCAGACGCCGATCCGCCGGTCTCTCACAATGTCGCATCATCGAACGCGTCAGAGTCCGCTGGAACGAACGAGCGCTGACCTACATCCTGACGCTCGCACTGGTACCGATGACCCTCGTCGGAGTACTTGCGGCGACGACGCCGGAGACCACCGACTATCTCTGCTTCTGGGCGGGACCACACCTGATCCTCACCGGCGGCGACCCGTATGCGCAGGCCGATTGGAACAGAGTCACGGCTGGCGAGTGGGTCGACGCGCTGGGGCGGTTCCGCACGAGCAACTGCTCCGATCGATTCGCGTATCCGTACCCGCTCACGACGGCGGTAGCGATGTTGCCCTTCGGCGCGCTGCCAATGCGCGTTGGAGCGCCGGTGTGGGAGCTCACCATCTTCATCAGCGCCGGCGTCGGCCTGTTGCTTCTCGCGCGAGCGGCGGAGCTCGACCGCGCCCGAACACTCTGGCTCGCTCTCTTCGTCATCTCGTCAGAGATGTTCTACGGGAACGTTCTGAACGCCCAGTTCGGCGGCCTGGCGCTGCTTGCGCTTGGCCTGCTCGTGGCGGCCCCTCGTCTGAGCCCCGCTCGCGCGACCGCGGGGATCGCGCTCGCGGCGCTGAAGCCTCATCTCATCACCCCGGTGCCGATCGTGCGACTTCGTGCGATGGATCGTTCCGCGGTCTTCAGCGCGGCCCTGTTCGGGCTCCTGTGGTTCGCGGCGTCCCTGGCGCTTCGCCCGGCGTGGCTCGCGGGATGGGCCGCGGATCTCGCCCACCGCCGCGACATGTTCGGCGCGTCGGTCACGCTCTGGACGCTCGAGCGCACGTTGAACGCGCCGGGTCTTGCGCTCGCGCTGATCGTGCCGACCGTGGCGTTCCTGGCGCTGGCGTGCTGGCGCGCCTGGCCGCTGCGGGTGATCGAATCCACCGCGATCGTCGTCGTGGCGTGGCAGCTCGTCGTTCCGTACGGGCTCAGCTATGACCAGCTCGGGGCGATCGCCGTCGCGATGACGGCGGTGCTTCGCACAACCGTCGGTCGTCCCCACGCGTGGCCGCTGCTGGTTCCACTGGTGGCGGTCGTGACGGTCTTGCCGTGGTTCCTGTTCTCACAGGGAAAGGTGATGATCGGCGGGCGCGCCGGCGAGCTCGAAGTTCTCAACGCGATCGTGCCGGTCGCGACCTGCGTCCTGTTGGCGGTCGCGATCCTGACCAGCGCGCGACCGGTCTCTATGCGGGAAGCCGTCCCCACACGATCCGCGTCACACCGATGATCGCGAGAGCTGCGGCGGTCGACCACGCGATCGCGGAGACGAGCGGCGCATCGAAGTCGGTACCGGACTGCGCAGCGTGGAAGAAGATCGCGACGAACCCGATGTAGCTCGTGCGGTGGATCCAGGTCCAGAGCGTGTTGTTCATGCGCCGCTTGAGCCAGCTCGTGACGGTGACGACCATGATGATGTCGAACGCGATCGTGCCGAGCCCGATCGGAAGGAAGTACGGCTCGTACGGGTTGACGAACGGCACGACGACGTCAATCGGGCGGATCTGCGCCGTCTTATCGAGCAACAGCGCGATGAGGTGCGCGAAGACGAGCGGCAGCCACAGCGGCGTCGTGAAGTCGTGAAGCCTGCGGATCGCGCGGTTCGAGGCGAGGAAGTCGAGCACCGACGTTCGCAGGGCCTCGCCTGAGAGCACCGCGAGCGACAGCACCGCGAACGCGGTAAGGCCGGTGATCCGCGCGAGGAACCAGAACGTGAGGTCGTTCACATGGACAAGGCTAGTGGAGCGATCGGGCGGATGTTGTTAGGAATGGGTCATGACACGTGCGTGATCGTGATGCTCGGGAGCGCCGTCGGCCGCACGCCCGCCCGCAGCGTGATCTGCGGCACCGGTGTGGGTGTTGTGGGGCGGGGCGTCGGCGAACGCGTGGGCGAGGGTGTCGGTCCGGTCGCCGTCGGGCGGGCCGCCGATCCCGTGACGGACGCGCGTGCCGTCGGCGCCGGTGTGGTGGGCGGTGCCGTCGTCGGCGTCGGTGTCGGTGGGAGCGTGGGTGTAGGCGACGGCGTCGGCGTCGGTGGCGGCGCGGGCTTCTCCGCGACCGGCGGCTGCAGCGGCGCGCTCGGATTCTTCGGATGCGCGAGCGCGTAGCTCGTCGAGCCGAGCAGCGAGAGCGCGGTGATCCCCACGGCGACGACGCGCAGCGCCCAGGGCGGCACTAGGCCGTCCGGACCGCGGGGATGCGCTCGAAGGCCTTGCCGAGGACCTCCTGCGAATCGACCTTGAGGTGCGATTCGAGGATCTCCTGGTAGACCTGGCGAAAGTCCACTGTGTACTTCAGGCTACCGCCACGGTCGAGCGCGCTCAGATTGGGCGCCTCACCGTAGAAGCCGCCCTTCACCGTGTCGCCGATCAGGAACATCGGCGCCGCCGCGCCGTGGTCGGTGCCGCCGTTCGCGGTCTCCGCCGCGCGGCGCCCGAACTCGGACCAGGTCGCGATGAGCACGCGGTCCGACATCCCGTACGCGGCGAGGTCGGCGTGGAAGGCGGCGATCGCGCCGTCGACGTAGCCCAAGAGACTGTCGAGACGCGCGAGCTGTTGGTCGTGCGTGTCGAAGCCGCCGAGCGTGACGTGCAGGATCTTCGCGCCGACGCCGCTGATGATGAGCTGCGCCGCGAGCTGCAGCGCCTGGGCGAGCTGGTTGCGCGAGGAGTACACGAGGTTGACGTTGTCGTTGTACGCGGCGCGCGGCGTGTACTTCTCACGCGCGAGCCGCAGCCGCGCCATCGTGTCGCGCGCGCTGAACACCGACGTGTCGAAGAGCGCGCCGTAGATACCGGGCGTGCCGTTGTAGATCACGCCCATCGCGCGCTCGGCGTCCGTGCCGTTGAACTTGAAGGTGTTCTGCCCGTTGATGACGGACAGCGTCGCGTCGAGGTCGCGCAGCGCGCCGGGGATCTCCGACGAGCCGCAGGCGCAGCCGACCAGCGGGTGGCCGGCGGAGTCGTAGTTCGCCGCGATGGTCTTGCCCAGCCAGCCGTCCTGCTGCCGGCGCATCGGGTCGCCGGTCTCCCAGATGCGGATCGAATCGAAGTGCGAGTAGTTCGGCTGCGGGTAGCCGACGCCGTGGACGATCGCGACTTTGCCCTGGTCCCAGAGCGCCTTGACGCCGCGCATCGAGCGGTTCAGGCCGAAGCTCGTATCGAGCGGGAGCGCGGTGTTGGCCGCCTGGGAGAGCTGCGGTCGCAGTGTGCGCAGTCTCGGATCCTGCAGCGGGATCACCGTCTGGAGACCGTCGGCCCCGCCGGCGAGCTGGATCAACACGAGGACGCGGTCGTTCATCACGCCGTCGCGCTTGCCGCCGTAGACGGCGCGCGCGAAGACGTCGGGCACCGCGGCGTATCCGGCCGCGAGGCCCGCCGCGCCGGCGCCGAAGACGAAGCCGTTCTTCAGGAAGTCGCGACGCGAGAGCCGCGAGAGTTCGGTGGCGCCCATTACGCGTACCTCATTTCAACTGGAACTCCGGCGAGGCGAAGACCGCGAACCACCGCGACCTGTCGTCGCGCGCGAGGTTGAGCTCGTTGACCGTGCCCTGCGCGAGCACGCTGTCGAGATGCCGCTCGTGCGCGCGGGCCGCGGACGGCGTGGTGCGCAGCGTGCCGAGCGCGGCGGTGACGAAGTTCGCGCGCTGCAGCATCGTGTTCGACGAGATCCACGACGCGCCCTCGCCCCAGCCGGCGACGCTCGGCGGGTCGAACATGTTCTGGCCGAGCGTCGAGCCGTACTGGCGGATCGTGGCGCTGAGATTCGTCGCGCCGAGGGCCTTCGCCGTCGACACCATGAAGTCGGTGGGCGACTTGATCAGGGCGCGGAACGTCTCCGGCGCCACGAACTCGGGGCTGGTGAGGATGTCGCGCATCAGCGCCTTCGTGTCGTAGCGCGAGCGGCGGAAGCGGTCCGCGAGCCGCGCGACGTACGCATCCGATGGGCTGGGCGTGACGAACGACGTCAGGAGGTCGCGCACCATGAACGGCGCCGTCGCGTCGTGCGCGAGGATCGTGTCGACGACGCTCTCGGTGTTGAACGTCCCGGTCTTCCCGAGGAACGTGACCACGCCGGCATACGCGCGGCGCGGGTCGAAGATGCCCGTCTGCGCCGTCGATTCGGTCCGCATCGGCAGCCGCCAGCCCGCGAGCGCCTTCGCCGCGGCCTTCACGTCGTCTTCGGTGTAATTGCCGACGCCCAGGGTGAAGAGCTCGAGCAGCTCGCGCGCGTAGTTCTCATTCGGGGCGCGACCCGTGCTCGCCGCGAGGTCGAGGTAGCGCAGCATCGCGAGGTCGGGCGTGACCTTCAGCAGCATGCTCTTGAGGTCGCCGAGCGCCATCCGCCGCCAGGTGAGGTTCTGCCAGTAGATCGCGGGCGAGTTCGTGCCGACCTTGCGGTAGTCGCTGGTGAAGTGCCCGTGCCAGAAGAGCGTCATGCGCTCGGCGAATGGCGTCGGGCTCTTCGTCATCCAGTCGAGCCACCAGCTCTGCAGGTTGCCAATGTTGATGGAGGTGTTGTTCGTCATCACCGCTGGCGCGCTTGGGCTCGGGTTGGCCGGGCCCAGGGCCATGCTTGGTGCGGCGCTCGAGCTCGGTCGCGCGGTCGTGATCGCTGTCGGCGCTGGCGTCTGCATCGCCGTCGTCGCGGCGGCAGTGGCGCTCGCCTTCGGCGACGCGCTCGCATTCGCGCGCGGCGACGTCGACGGCGACGGTCGCGGCGCCGGCGGGGCGGGGAACACCGGCGGCTCCACGAACGGAGACTCGATGAGACGATCGACCGTGCGCGCGAATCCGTCGGACAGCGCGCGGTCGAGCTCGACGTCGTTCGCGCCGAACGTAGCGCGCCGCAGGAGATGCGTGACCTTTGCGCTCTCTCTCACGAGCGGCGAGATCCAGTCGACGTCGCCCGCGAGCTTCGGCGGGGCGATGCCGCTGATCGGCGGCTGGAGCGCGACCGCGGGTCGGACGTTCACCGGCGGTAGCGCGGCGGGTTTCGTCAGCGGAACCCCGGAGGGGTCCAGGTCCTGCGGTCCGAGGTAACCGTCCGGGACGCCGGACATCACGTCGAGGTCGTCCGCCGACTGGGCCATGCCGGTGGCCATCGACATATCCGTGGCATCCATCGCGGTGCTGAGCGTCTCGGACGCGTCGAGGTTGCGCAGCCCGAGGATCCTGGAGCCCGCGACACCCGCACCGGCGGCGAGCGCAGTCACCAGCACCTTGCGCCGTGTCGGCCCCGCGGGGGCCGCCTTCTTTCCCTGCGCGCCCATTCCCTAGGCCGCCAGAACGAACGCCCTTCGGCGACGGTACGCTCGCGCCGCCGTGTCAGAACTGTCGCTATGGCGACATGCCGATTTCTTGAGGCTTTGGACGGGCCAGACCGTTTCCCGGCTCGGGTCTGTGGTGACGCGCACGGCGCTTCCGCTCGTGGCGCTCCTCGTGCTCGGCGCCGGACCCCGCGAGATGGCGTACCTGGTCATTTCGGCGAGCCTGGGAGTACTTGTGGTCGGGCTCGTTGCGGGCGCATGGGTCGATCGGCTCCGGCGCCGCCCGCTTCTCATCTGGACCGACATCGTCCGCGCCGCTCTGCTCTTCTGGGTCCCGGTCGCGTATGGGCTGGGCGCGCTGCGGATCGAGCAGCTTTACGCCGTTGCGTTCATCGAGGCGTGCCTTGCGTCGCTCTTCAACTCGGCGTACCCCGCTTACGTGCCATCGCTCATCGGGACCGACCGCGTCGTCGAGGGCAACAGCAAGCTTGCGACGAGCTCGTCGATCGCCGAGATCGGGGGCCCGGGACTCGCCGGAACATTGGTGCAGATCGCCGGCGCGCCGTTCGCCATCCTCGTCGACGCGTTCTCGTTCGTCGTGTCGGCGGTGTCGCTGATGTTGATCCGCGCTCCCGAGCCGCCGCGACCCGCGCGCACAACGACCACGCGGATCGTGGGGGAGATCCTGGAGGGTCTGTCCGCCGTGCGCCGTCATGCGATCGTCTTCCCGCTGGCGATGCGATCGATCCTCGGCCACGTCTCTGGATCGTTCTACGGCGTCCTTTATTCGCTCTACTTACTGCAGGACCTTCACCTCGACCCATTGCTTCTCGGGATAGTGATCTCGGCGGGCGGTGTCGGCTCTCTCGTTGGGTCGGTCTTCGCCTCGCGCGTGATCAAAGCGATCGGCATCGGGCCGGCGGTCATCTGGATGGCGCTCGGGTCGGCCGCGATCGGCGTGCTCACGCCACTGGCCCAAGGTCCGGTCCTCGTCGCGACCGTGATGGTGTTCCTGCCGCAGCTCATCGGCGACGGAATGCAGACGATTGAGGGGGTGGGAGAGATCTCGATCGTGCAGGGCCTCATCCCGGACCGGATCCTCGGCCGCGTGAATGCGACGCTCGAGGTGGTCTCGCACGGCGTCGGCTATCCGATCGGCGCGCTCGCGGCGGCCGCCATCGCCGAGGGGATTGGTGTGCGCGGCGCGATCGCCGTCGGATGGGCCGGCATGGCCGCGTCGATCCTGTTCCTGATCTTCTCGCCGCTTCCGCGCGTGAGGACCGCGGCCGAGTGGCGGAGCGACGCGCAGACGGTCTAGGCGCGCACCTTCATCAGCTCCGGGAAGTACGCCGACGCCTGCATCGTGAAGAGCTCCGCGTAGCGGCCGTCGAGCTGCATGAGCTCGTCGTGCGTGCCGTGCTCGACGATCTGTCCCTCGTGTAGCACGTAGATCCGGTCCGCCGAGCGAACACTCGAGAAACGATGCGAGATCAGGAGCACCGACCGTCCGGCGAACAGATCGCGGATGCGCGTGAACAGGTCATGCTCCGCGCGCGCGTCGAGCGCGGCGGTCGGCTCATCCAGCACCACCAGCGGCGCGTCACGGAAGAACGCGCGCGCAAGGGCGATGCGCTGCCACTGCCCGATCGAGATCTCTTGCCCGCCCAGGAAGACGGGCCCGAGGATCGTGTCGTAGCGGTCGGCCCAGGCGTTGATGAACGACGTCGCGCCGGCGCGCTCGGCGGCGCGGAGGATCGCGTCGGCGTCCCCGATCCGCTCGACGCGCCCCAGCCCGATGTTCTCGCGTGCCGTGAGCATGAAGCGCGCGAAGTCCTGGAAGAGGACGGCGACGCGGTCGAAGATCCACGCGGGCTCGCGCGTCGACGCGTCGATGCCGTCCCAGAGCACGCGGCCGGCATCGGGCGGGTAGAGGCCGCAGAGCACCTTCGCGAGCGTCGTCTTGCCCGAGCCGTTCTCGCCGACCAGCGCTATCACCTCGCCCTTCCGGATGTCGAGCGAAACGTCGGACAGCGCCGCGCGGGCCGGGGCCGGATCCTTCGGTCTCGTGCGCGGATAAGTGAAGGTCACGTGCTCCACCTCGATGCGATCGAACGGCGTCAGGGGACCGGGCGCGCTGAGCTGGCGCGCGGGCGCGAGCGCGGAGAACTCCTCCCAGTCCTCGAGGAACAGGCTCGCCTCGTAAAGCTGCGACATGTTCTGGACGATCCCGTTGAGCTGGCCGTTCAGCTGCTGGCTCGCGACGACCGCCGCGCCGGCCTCAGCCACGCCGATGCGGTGCTCGATCACCAGGTACGCGAGCGCTCCGTAGGTGAGCGCGGTCACGAGCGCCGACGCGCCGCTGCTCAGCGCCTGGTAGCGCGCGCGCTTGCGGAGGTTCTTCCGCAGCTCCTCGAGCCGCTCGTTCGAGAGACGCTCGTAGAGCGCGCGGAGATAGCTGGCGAGTCCGAAGGCTCGGATCTCTTTCGCGTACTCGCGCTGCGTGAAGAGGTTGAACACGTAGTTGCGCATGCGCTCATTCGGCGTCATCGACCGGAAGAAGCGATACATCGTGCGGCTCGTCGCCATGCTGGCGAGCCACATCGGCACGAATCCGATGATCGCGATCAGCAGCAGCACCGGTTGCAACACGTACAGCGCAGCGGCCACGCCGATGATGAGCGCGACGCCGCGGATGAGCCCGATGGCCGCGCCGGTCACGCCCATCATCCGGCCCATCGCGTTCATCGCACGCCGGAGCAGGTCTTGGAACTCGGGCGTCTCGAAACGCTTCAGGTCGATCGCGATGATGCGGTCGAGCAGGACCGAGTTCGTGTGCCGTTCGACGATGGCCGACAGGAGCGACTGCTGCTGGTTCTGCACCAGGTTCGCGCCGCTGCCCAGGAGCGAAAGGCCGATCGTCGCGACGAGCAGCTGGCCGACGCGCCCGACGTCACCGCCGCTCCCGGTCGCGAGGACCGCGGCGATGAGATCGCGTGTGATGACGAGCTGTGCGCCGACGATGACCGCGCTCACCACCTGCGGGGCCAGGCTCACCATGAAACGCCGCGGCGCCGCTTCCCAGACCAGGCGGAAAGACGAGGCGAGCACGCGCGGTACGCGGCGGAGCTGGCGCCGCTCGGCGGGTGGCTCGATGGGTCCGGTGCCCTTGAAGAAGATCACCTTTCGAGGTTAGCGCTTGACTACTGCGGAGTGGGCGAAGCCACACTCCAAGCAGATGAGCGCAGCGAAGGCTGCGCGATTATTGCGACGTGACCTTCATCTCGTTCGGGATGACGTGGATCCACGGCTGCCCGGGTGAGAGGAGGATCTGTTCCCCGGCGGCGTTCTTGAACGTGAACGGAGCGTTGTCATCTTTGCGCGACCAGGTGCCCTCCTGACGGAGGCCGTCGCGGAAGACGGTCGCCGGCCCGGTGCCGGTCATTCGCATGTCGTTCGACAGCGAGCCCGCGGCGTCGACGATGTCCGGCACGTCCCAGATCTCGGTCTGGATGATCACGACGTCCGTCGCCGCCACCGGCTTGTTCGTGAGCGCGTCGACGTCACGGACCGCGCGCCCCGCGGCGTTCTGGAAGCGCGCGTAGGTCTTGGTCGCGGCGTCGTACTGATAGCTCACCGCCGACGTGTCGGCGCGATAGGGGATCGTGATCTCCGTCGCGGGCACGCCGCCGCTCATCCCGGCGAGCGTCGCGGGATGATCCTGCGAGACGAGGAACCCCCACTTCGGGATGTCGTTCGCGGTCTCGGCCTTGAGCTTCTTCAGGTTCTCGCGCTGGTTCGCGGCGCTGGTGAAGAGGTTGTACGGCGCGGCGCGGAAGTTCACGCGGAAGTAGCCCTGGGCGTGGTCCGCCGAGAGCTCGACGTACTTGCCTTGGTCGGCGTCCTTGCTGATGAGCGACCAGGCGTAGGCGGAGGTGCCGGAGTACACGAGCGCGCCACGGACCATCGGCGTCAGCGAACGATCGACCAGCCGCGCCGACCGCACGCCACCGATCGTGGCCGGGTCCTGCGCCTGGAAGACCGCCGCGAGCCGCGTCACGCCGCCCTCGACGATGATCTCGAACACCATGTCGGCCTGCGTGATCGCGTAGTGCGGCCGCGCGGCCGGCGCATTGTCGATCTTGATCAGCAGCGGCTTGCGGGTCGTGGCCGCGCCGGCGGTGGCCGGTAGGCCACTCAGCGGCCAACAATCCTCGCAGGGCGCATCCGGCGCGAGCGTCGGTTTTGGCGTGGGGCTCGCCTGGGTGACCGGCGAGCCCGGAGACGGCGAGAACTCGATCGTCTTCGGACCGCCGCAGGCGGTCACGATGAGAGTGGCGCCGAGGAGAAGAGTGAGTGGGCGGACACAGGAACGAACGACGTGCATCTGTCACGACTGTAAAGGAGCGGCGAGCACGCGTCATGCAGTTGCGATGGGCAGGAGGTGCCTGATGCCGCAGAAAGCTTGGACCGCGAAGCGCGAGCGACAGTACGAGCACATCAAGGAAGGCGAGAAGGAGCGTGGTCGCTCGGAAGCGACCGCCGAGCGCATCGCCGCCGCGACGGTGAACAAAACGCGCGCCGAGAAGGGCGAGACGAAGAAGTCGAAGTAGGTGTGTTAACCTGAACTGAGAAAAATCACTCGGGTCCTTCAAGAAAGCCGGCGGATCGCGTCGGTGCAGCGAGCCGAGTCACATTTCGGCTCGCTTTTTTGTTGCCCGCAAAGGAAATCAGTTGATCTCGCTTACCCCCGATCTCGACCGTGCTGTGAAGCAGCTCGGCTGGACCGCCTTCACGCCCGTTCAGGAGCTCGCGATACCGCCGCTCCGCGCGTGCCGCGACCTCTTTGCCCAAGCGCAGACCGGCACCGGAAAGACCGGCGCCTTCGCGCTGCCGATCCTCGAGCGCGTCACCGGACGTGCCGGCGCACCCTTCACCCTGGTCGTCGTACCCACGCGCGAGCTCGGCCAGCAGGTCGCCAGGGAGTTCGAAGTCCTCGGGCGCTACCGGAATGCGCGCATCGTCGCCGTCTACGGCGGCGTCGGCTACCGCGCGCAGGAGGATGCCCTTCGTCGCGGCGCGCACGTCGTCGTCGGCACGCCGGGCCGTCTCCTCGACCTCGCCTCGCGCCGTACCCTCAACCTGTCCCAGATCCGCATCCTCGTGCTCGACGAGGCGGACCGCCTACTCGATCTCGGTTTCGCTCCGGACATCGCGCGCATCGTCGCGCTCCTGAAGGGGCCGCGGCAGACCGCGCTCTTCTCCGCCACTCTCACGAACGACGTGCGAGCCGTCGCACGCCGCTACACCAAGGATCCGGTCAGCGTGACGATCAAGCCCGAGGAGCCGACCGTCGCCGCGATTGACCAGGCCTGGGTCCAGGTGCGCGAATCCGACAAGGTCGCCGCGCTCCACGAGATCCTGCGCCGCGACGACGTCGTGCGAACGCTCGTGTTCCGCCGCACGAAACATGGCGCGGACAAGCTCGTGAAGGCCCTCGCGCATCTCGGCAGCCCGGCGCGCGCGCTCCACGGCAACGTTGGCCAGCATGAGCGCGAGCGCGTGCTCGAAGGATTCCGCAGTGGCCGCATCCCCACGCTTGTCGCGACCAATCTCGCGGCGCGCGGCATCCACGTCGACAACATCGGTCACGTAGTGAACTTCGATTTTCCTGAGGACGCCGAGACATTCGTCCATCGCACCGGGCGCACGGGTCGGGCCGGCCAACGCGGCGTCGCCTTCACCTTCGTGAACGAGACGCAGCGAGGGGCGTTCGAGGATCTGCGTCGGCGGGCGAAAGTGCCGTTCCGGCGGGAGCACCTCGGCACGCGACCCCGGGTCGCGATCCCGGCCTAGCCTCGCGCCTTGGCGAGCAGCGCCTCGAACTCGTCCGCTGGAATGGGCGCGCTCCAGTAATAGCCCTGAGCGACGGGACACTGGAGCGCCACGATTGTCTCGTACGTCGCCTTGTCCTTCACGCCCTCTGCGACGACGCGAAGCCCGAACGCGCGGCCCATCTCGATGACCGCCGCCACGATCGCACGGTTCCCAACCTCAGCCATCGTCATGACGAACGACTTGTCGATCTTGATCTCGTCGACCGGAAGACGGCTCAAGTAGCTGAGCGAGGAATACCCCGTGCCGAAGTCGTCGATCGCGACCCCAAGCTGCAGCTCACGGAATCGTTGCAGGAGCGCGAGCGTGCGCTGAGGCTCGAGCATGATCGTGCCTTCGGTGATCTCCAGGGTGAGCGAGCGCGGCGTCATGCCGGATCCCGCGATGAGACGCTCGATCGTGCCGAGGAAACCGGGATCGTGCAGATTGCGCATCGCGACGTTGACCGCTAGGCGGAGGTCGAGGCCCAGTTGGCGCCACGACCGCAGTTGCCGCAGAGCCTGTTCGACGACCCACGGCGTGATATGCAAGATCAAACCCGTCTGCTCCGCGAGCGGTATGAAATCCATCGGTGGGACGAGTCCGCGCTCGGGGTGCCGCCAGCGCAGGAGCGCCTCAGCGCCGACGACGGATCCGGAACGGCATTCGATCTGCGGCTGATAAAAGAGGACCAGCTCATTCGCGCTGATCGCGTGCCGAAGCTCACCGGTCAGGGCGAGGCGCTTTTGGCTCTGCGGGTCGAGGTCACCCGAGTAGATCCGATAGCCGGTGTGCGTCTGCTTCGCTGCGAACATGGCCAGCTCGGCCCGACGCAACAGCACCTCCGCCTCTCGTCCGTGCTCGGGGAACACCACGATGCCGATGCTCACGTTGAGATGGACCCGGAGCGGTCCGACCTGGAACGGTTCCCCAAGAAAGGCCACCGCACCCTCGGCGGCGCGACGAGCTTCGGCGACGCCGGTGCCAGCTTGGAAGACCATGCCGAACTCGTCCGCGCCGAATCGCGCCACGGCGTCGCCGACGCCGGAGACGCGTCGCAGCCTTACGCCGAGCTCTCGGAGAACGGCGTTTCCGCTGTCGTAGCCAAAGGCGTCGTTGATCTGTCGGAAGTCGTCGAGATCGGCGTAGAGGAGCGCAAACGTCGTCGCTGCCGCGGTGCACGCTTCGATCTGGCTCTGGAGGCGTTGACCGAAAAGGCCGCGGTTCGGCAGACCGGTGAGAGCGTCGTATTCAGCGGCGTGCCGCGCCGCCGCCAGCAGGTGACTCGTCTCGATCGGAGGTCCGACCTCCGCGGCGAGGACCGTGAGTACGCGTACCTCATCGGGCGTGAACCGGCGCGGCGTGAGAGAACCCGCGAGGAATATGCCGGTCACGCGATCGCCGATCACCAGAGGCGTCGCGATCGCGCTCGCGAGGGCGCTGCGCGCGCCCGGGAGACGGTTGCGCCACGTCTGATAGTCGTCCACGACGATCGTCTCGCGGCGCGCGAAAGCGGTGCCGACCAGGCCCTCCCCCGGTGCGAGTCGCTCGATGCCCCGGTCAGCGGTATTCGCGCTCCGAGCGATGCGTTCCAGGAGACCCGGCTCCGCGTTCCACCAGTAGAGGGCGGCGTTATCCGTACGAAGAAGCTCGCTCGCGCGGTCTACGGCGAACTGCGCGAGTCGTGACGCGTCGAGCATGCTCCCAGCGGCGAACGCGACGGCGTGGATCGCCTCGAGATCTCGTTCGCGTTGAACACTGGCGGCCCGATCGGCCGCATTCTTGAGCGCGCCGCGCACGACGACACCCAGTCGCGACAGGTCATCCTTGCGCACGTAGTCGTTCGCGCCTGCACGCATCACCGCGACAGCGGCGTCCTCGCCGATGTGGCCGGAAACGATGATGAACGGAACGTCCAGGCGCCGTGCCTTGATCGCGCTGAGAGCCTCTTCGGAGTCGAAGCTCGGCATGTTGTGGTCGGAGATCACGACGTCCCACGTCTGCCGATCCAAACACCGGTCGAGGTCGGAGCGCGACTCCACCCGCTCGAGGCTCACGGCGAAGCCTTCCGCCTCGAGCTTGCGGCAGATGAGCTCGGAGAATGCCGCATCGTCTTCGATGCTCAGTACGCGGAGCCGTTGATCGATCGTGGCCGACATTGGTTTGGGACCGTAGCCCACGACGGAGCGCGTCAACGAATGTGAAGTCAGATTCGGAGAGGGATCAGGTCTCGGATCCTGCGGTCGGCTGCAGCCACGGGAGGCGCAGCAGCCGGGAAGTCATGTATCGCTCGGGCTCGACGCGCTGCGGATTGGCGGAGAGCTGTCCGCCGAGGTAGATGAGTGGGTGAGTCTCGATGCCGCCATAGATCAGCGCGTCGCCCGGCATCCGGGTCAGGTCGTAGGCGCAGAACAAGACGGCCGGATACGGCGCGATCGCGTCGGTGAAACGCGATTCCAACCAGAGGAAGTCTTCGGGCGGCGGCCAGTCGGGGATGTCCCAGCGCACGCTCGCCAGGATGCGGATCCGCTCGAATCCCTTCGACAAGAGATCCCGGACCGCACCGAGCGCGGTCTGGAGCTGCTGATCCGGGTCCGCGTCGCCGTGCGTCAGGACGATCCGGCCTTGGGCGCGCTCGGCCGTGAGCTCCCGATCAACGTCTGCCTCGAGAGTTCGAACGAGCGCGTCCGCCACGCCACGGGGACCGAAGAGCACAAGCGCCTGCTTCGGATCGTCGATCGCGCCTCGAGCAAAAGCGAGCTGATCGCCGAGATCATCGGGCCCGGAATAGAAGTGACCGATGTGTGCCGGCACGGGCACACGTTGGCGGGACGATCCCAGGCTCAGCTCAGTCACGTACACGCTCCTCATCGCGCGCCGAGTCGTCCGTCGCATCGGTCGGCGGTTGCACGATGCCGCGCTGCAAAGCGCGAACGACCGCCGCGAGACGAGAGCGCGCATCAAGCTTGGCCATGATCGAGCTCACGTGAGCTCGCACCGTCGTGTAGCCAATGCCGAGGCGCTCCCCGATCGCCGCGTTGTCGAGACCACGCGCCATGAGTTGCAGTACTTCGACCTCTCGCGGCGTTAGCGCCTCGATCGCCACGCCCACGGACTCGGATCGCGGCCCCGCGCCGGCAAGACCGCTGCGGGCTACGTCGCTCAGCGTGAGGATGGCGCCAACCGCGTCGTCCGCCATCGGTGCTACTGACATCTCGATGTGGCACCCGTTCAACTCGGCGAGCGCGAACTCCAAGCGGAAGCCGGCGCTCTCGCGATCGAGTACCGCACGAATCCCGGCGGCGATGAGCTGCGGAACGGTGCTGCCAGCCTGACGGCCGAACGTGATGAGGTTCGTCCCGACCGCGAGCGCGGCGAGCGTGTCGCGGCCCTGAGTGCGCCGGAAGGCCAGCCAGGCGCGATTCGCCCACACGAGCGTGCCCGAAGCATCGATAACGCCCACGCGAGCAGGAAGCGCCTCGTAGGCGCTGAACCGGGCCGGATCGAGCTCGTGCCCGGACCCCAGCCGCATTGGTATCGCCTCTCCCGGCAGAAAGTATGGCCCTCGCCTCCTTGCTCTCCAAACCCGCCTCCTGACGCAACGGCGGAAGCGTAGACACTCGGTCCCGCGAATGACTCCTACGCGCGTAGGTGGTGAGCTCGCGGTCCGCTACGGCACCGTTTATCTACGGATAACACCAGTGCCCGGCAACACCGGCCCGAGACGACGGGCGCGCGGCTGATCGACGCTGCGGCGTCGGCGTTCGCCAAGCGCGGCTACGCCAAGACCGCAGTACGCGACATTTGTGTCGAAGCCGGACTGAGCGTCGGCTCCTTCTACTACCACTTTGCCGACAAAGCCGAGATCACGCTCGCGATCTTCGAACGCGAAAGCGAGCGCTTCGTCGAGCGGTTGGACGCGCTCGATCTTCGCCGGCCCAGCTCGATCGAGTCCACCCTTAGCGAGGTCGTTCATGGCCCGACCGGACCGCTCTATCGCGCGCTGCGCGAAGCCATCGAGATCGAGCCGCGCGTCGCTGAGGCGGCCGATGAGATGTATCGAATCGCGCGCGACCGCGTGGTCGTCATGATCAGCCAGGCCAGAGCCGCAAGCGGAAGTTTCCAGTTGGACGCGCACACGGTCGCGTGGGCATTCCTCGCGCTGGTGCGAGAAGCGCTCGCGGGCCGGACTGACTCCGAAGACGGGGTGACGCGCGGGATCGCCAACATCATTTGCCAGGCCGTGGTCGCACGGGGGGATTAGGCTCGCGCGCAAGCGAGGAACTCAGAGCGGGTGGCGGGAATCGAACCCGCACCTCAACCTTGGAGGGGTCGCACGCTTCCACTACGCCACACCCGCATGCTCGGAACCGCGCAGAAACGGCCTTAGCGATCAGATTCTATTCTGCGCGACGTGCCGACAGATAGCGACGTCCTCCGGGTCTTCCCCGGGATCAGAGACATCCGCGACGCGCGACTGCGGAAGCTCTCGACCGACGTGTGGCGCCACGTCTCCGAGCACAATCCCGCGTGGACCGACATCGAGCGCATCCCGCTCCACCCGACGATGCCGATCGCGACGCACGGCAACCTCGTGAAGCACGTCGTCGCGATGGTGCGCCTCAGCGAAGCGCTGGTGCCGATCTACCGTGAGCTCTGGCAACAAGATCTCGATCTCGACACCTTCCGCACCGCCGTGTACGTGCACGACGCGGCGAAGGTCATCGAATTCAGCGAGAAGGACGGCGCGATCACTGTGATCCCGGGATACAACCACGCGATCGAGGCGGGCCGCATCGTGCGCGAGCTCGGCGGTCCCGAGCCGCTCGCGCACATGGTCGAGGCGCATTCGTTCTCGGGCCCGCTCGTGGTCCCGCGCACGCGTGACGCACAGCTCTTCCTGCTGCTCGACCCGATGTGCCTCAACGTTTTCCCCGAGCAGGGCGCGGGCGTCGTCGAACGGCATCTCAAGGCGAACGGCCGGGAGGATCCGAAGACGCTCGAGCTCTACCGCACGCCGGGCGCGTAACCCGCGCGGGCGACGCTCCATCGCGCGGGCGATCCGTCGATCTCACGCATGCGGCCGTTCCGCTCGAGGTGTCGGAGATGTGCGAGCGTTTCGGCGAGCGCGAATCGTTCCTCGTGCGGCGAGCGCAGGACCGGAAACAACATTCGCGCGATCGCGTACGCGTCGCGTTCGGCTGTCCCGACGGCGGCCACGGTCGCATCGAGCCGTGCGGCGTGATGGGCGAGAAGCTCGTCGATGCGTCCGGCGAGGTCGTCGAACGGATCGCCGTGCGCGGGGAGTACCCGCTTCACCGGGAGATCGCGCAGTCGCGTGAGCGCGCCGAGGAAGTCGCCGAGCGGATCGTCCCGCGAGGATGGGTACAGCCCGACGTTCGACGTGATGCGTGGCAGGACGTGATCGCCCGAGAACAGCACGCCGTCACGCTCATCGATCAGGACCGCGTGGTAGTCGGTGTGCCCGGGCGTCCAGCGAAGCTTGGTGACGCGACCGCCGAGATCGACGCTCTTGCCGTCGTCCACACCGCTCACGTGGTCGAGGTCGTCGACGCGTTCGCCCATCGCGATCCAGGCCTGCCTCATGCCCTCGTCGACATCGCGCGGCATGCCGTGGCGCTCGAACCATTCGTAGGTCGCGTCGATCAGCTCGTGTCCCTTCGACCAGACGCGTTTCGCGGCGGCGATCTCGGGCGTGTGCATGAGCACCTCGGCACCAGCGCGCTCGAGCGTCCCCGCCATGCCCATGTGATCGGGATGAAGGTGCGTGAGGAAGACATGGCGCACATCCTCGAGGCCGATCCCGGCGTCCGCCAGTCCCGCGCGAAGCGCCTGCTCCGCCTCCGCCGTATGCATACCGGCATCGACGAGGCTCCAGCCATGTGCGCCTTCGACGAGATATGCGTTGACGATCGAGAGAGCGCGGATCGGGAGCGGGATAGCGATGCGTCGGACGCCCGGCGCGACCAGATCGCTCAGCGTGCGAGGGGACCGCGAGAGGTCACGCTCGGTACAATGGGAGCCCACGGCCCGTTCGTCTAGCGGCCTAGGATGCAGCCCTCTCAAGGCTGAGATCACCGGTTCGAATCCGGTACGGGCTACACGGTGGGGTCGCGGTCAGAACCCGAGCGGTTCATTCACCAAGATTGCGGTGATTCGGCCGGGGGCGACCACCTTATTGATGACGAGCAAGTTATTCACTCCGCTGGGAACGCCGTAGGCCTTCCTGGCCCGCCGATCCTCAAGAGGGAAGCAGTACTCGTAGATACGTCGCAGTCCAGTGTTGAAATCGGCAACGATCTTCTGGCCACCGACGACGAATATGACGTGACCCGCTCCGGACACGATGGGACCGAGCTGGCTCCCGCTCGCGGACGCGATAAGAAGTGAACCCTCCTCAGTCACGGCGTGCACGCTCCCGACGACCCAATCGGGCGAAGCCGACAGCTGCCGCATCTCACGACCCTGCATCTGGCGATCCATTTGATAGAGACGCGGGCGAAGCGGCTGATACTGCCCGGATCGTTCGATGTCCTCGGCGACGCCGATGGCTTCGAGCGTGCGGGAGGTGTTGTTGTAGACCTCGGCTCCCACCGGGAGGATGGATCGGACAGTCTTTCTCGCCTCTTCGGCGGAATCGACCACAGTGCAGGTGATTCCGTTGCGTTCGAGGGCGCCAGCTGCAGCGCGGATTTGGTCTCTCGAGGCCACTCGAGAGAACTCCGCCTCCGCCTCCTTGCTAGGACCCGATGGGTCCCCGGGCAGGCCTGTGGCCGGTGCAGCATCCACGTCACCCACCACCGACTTCCGCGAGGCGTTGGTGAACCAACGCAACCGCCATGGATCCCTCGCCTATGGCGGCCGCGCAGCGCTTGATCGACCCACTCCGCACGTCGCCAGCGGCGAAGAGCCCGGGCAGGTTCGTTTCGAGCGGTAAGGGTTGACGAGACAGCGGCCACCCGCCAAGCGCGCCGGCTGATGAGCTGAGCTCGGCCCCGGTGCGCAGGTATCCGGCCTTGTCGAGACAAAGTCCAGCGTTAGCTGCGGCTTGTGTGCGCGGCACCCCCCCCGATGCACACGAAGAGCGCTTCGGCCGGCAATCGAGCAACTGTGTCTCCTGACGAGACCAATCAGTGCTCGAAGGTGAGCATCCGATTCGAGACTAACCACTTCCGTGCTCGTCCTGACCTCGACATTCCCCAGCTCTTGCACCTGGCTGATGAGGTACTGGGACATCGACGCCTCAAGTGAGGGACCTCGGACCAGCAACGTCACGTGCGCGGCGTAGCGCGAGAAGCGGATGACCGCCTGGCCAGCCGAGTTCCCTCCCCCGACAATGGCCACACGGGACCCACTGCAGGTGACCGCCTCGCTCGGGCCGGCGCCGTAGTACACACCCGAGCCCAGGAGCTCATCGATGCCCGGAACCTCAAGACGACGCCAGTCGACACCGCTTGCTACGAGCATTGCCCGTGATCGCACAGCGGTACCGTCGGAAAGATGGGCCGGGCCGTCCGTGGTGATGTCCGTGAGACGCCGAGCGAGAAGGACCTCCGCTCCGAATCTCCTCGCTTGTGCGGTTGCCCGCGTTGCCAATTCGCTTCCGCTGGGAATCCGAGATAGTTCTCGATCATTGAAGTCGTCCCGGCCTGACCTCCAGGCGCGCCACAGCTTCGATGGCCACGGCGCAGACCCTCAGACGCGGCATACACGGCGGCGGCCAGCCCGGCTGGACCGGCGCCCACGATCGTTAGGTCGTACTCCGACAGGGACGGAGCCGACACCATCCCCAGTCCTGCTGCTACACCTTCCAGCGTCGCCGGGGCGAGCCGCATTCCGTTGGGAAGTACGCAGACCGGTAGCCGGTCCACTCCCCCTTCCTCTGCGGACAGCAACGCTTCGACCCGCGCCGCGTCGTCGACGTCAACCCACTCATAGGGGACACCGTTACGGCTGAGAAAGTCACGGATGCTGTAACCGACGGAGGAGGACCGGCGTCCGACCAGCAAGACCTGAGGAGTGACGGGCCGCGAGTCGTAGTCCATCATCGACATAGCGCCCGAACTCCCTTCATGACATGACACTCGCACATCCAAGGGTGACATGCGGGTGCCGCGTAAAGACTCTTGCTCACATGGTTCGCATTGCGCACCGGCTCGACGTGCGCTCCGCACAGTCTTCCGTATAGCTGGGTGCATTGCGAAGGTGGTGACCTCGCTCCGCGCACAATGACGGACATGCGCGTCGGAGAGCGTGAAGTCGCGGTCACCAACCTCGAGAAGCCGTTCTTTCCGGCGCGCGGGCTGACGAAGGGCGACCTCATCCAGTACTACGCGGATCTCGCGCCATACGCGCTGAATCATGTCGAGCGCCGTCCGATGCAGATGAAGCGCCATCCGAATGGCGTCGACGGCGACTTCTTTTATCAGAAGCGCGTGCCGAACCCTCATCCGGACTGGCTGGAGACGGTCCACATCAGCTACCCGAGTGGCAATGAAGCCGACTTCCCGGTCGTCACCGATGCAGCGGGACTGGTGTGGATCGCAAATCTCGGCTGTATCGAGATGCACACCTGGCATTCGCGCGTCCCCGATGTCGCGAAGCCCGATTACATGCTCATCGACCTCGATCCCAGCGATGGCAACCCGTGGGAGCACGTGCGCGAGATCGCGATGGTGGTGAAGGACGTCCTCGACGAGCTCAAGCTGCCGAGCTATCCAAAGACCTCCGGCGTCTCGGGTATGCACATCCTCACGCCGATCGTGATCGAGCTGCCCTTCCCCGAGGTGCGCCGCTTTGCGAAGGCCGTCGCCGTCGAGGTTGCGAATCGTGTGCCGAAGATCGCGACGACGACGTGGGTCGTGAAAGACCGCACCGGCGTTTTCGTCGACTACGGTCAGAACGCCTTCGACAGCACCATCGCGTCGGCGTACTCGATCCGACCGATGGCCGACGCGCGCGCTTCGGCGCCGCTGCGCTGGGATGAGGTGCCGGACGTGCGACCCGAGGCGTTCACGCTCGAGACGATGCGCGACCGCGTCGCGAAGGTCGGCGACCTGACCGCCGGCATCTGGCAGCACCGCGCGGACCTGAAACCGCTGTTCAAGACCCTGAAGCTGAAGGATCCGGTCGTCGATGACCGAGTGCTCGTGCGCCCGAGCCGCCAGTGGACCGAGGAGGAGCAGCGGGCCTGGCGCGAGCGTGGTCGCGGCAGCGGCTGGAATCTCGGGAAGTCTCGGCGACCGCCGAAGTCGGAGCCCCCGCCCTAGCGATGGCGTCCGCGCCCGCGCGGTCGGTATGGACCCGCGTCCTGCTCGGCCTCTGTGCAGGCAAGATCGTGGCGCTCATCGTGGCGTTCGACCCGAGCGGACTCATCGCGTTCGACCTTCCCAAATCACTCGCGAGCCGCGCGTTCGAATGGCCGATGGTCGCGGTCCTCGGGATCCTGTTCATCACTCGCGGGCGGTCGATCTTGCCGCGCTCGCGCCTGCATTTCGCCGTCGTCGCCGTTGCGGCAGCCTGGCTGATCGCCGCCTGGGGCGCAGAGGATCGATTTCTGGCGCTCTTCGGCGAAGACGACCGATACCTCGGGCTCACGTATCTCGCGGACATGATCGTCCTGTACGTCGCGTGCGGCGTCGCGGTGCGCGAGGTTCGCGACGCGGCGATCCTGTTCGGGGCGATCGCGATCGGGGCCATGGTCACGCTCGGATACGCTGCTGCGCAGGCGGTCGGCGCGGACCCCTTCTCGTGGCAATCCGCGACCGCGGAACGGCCGTTCTCGACCTTCGGCAATCCGGACCACTTCGGTCACTTCCTCAGCGTGCTGTTCGGCCTGTCATTCGGCGCTTTCGTCGCGTCCCGCGGTCAGCTCGGTCGCGTGGCGGGGGCGCTCGGCGTGACCATGTCGCTCGCGGCCGCGTCGCTCGTCGCGACGCGCGGGACCGCGATCGGGATCATCGCCAGCATCGTCGCAGCACCGATCGCGCCTGCGACGCGACGGCGCACAGCTGCTGCGATAGCGATCGCCGCCATCGCGCTCCTCACGATCTACGCCGCCACTCCGCTCGGGGAACGCCTGCGCGCGACGCTCGCAGGAGCGCAGCTGGAAGACCGCGCGACCGTCTATGCGGCCTCGCTCCGCGCGTTCGCGGCGCGCCCCGTCACAGGCTACGGGCCGGACAACTTCCGCATCGCCTACGCACAGCATCGGCCGTCGCCGGTCGAGCTCCCGACAGCCGCCACGCCGCAGACCTCGGCGCACGACTGGGTGCTCGACGCGGCGGTCATGACCGGCGTTATCGGGCTGACCGCGCTAGTCCTTCTGGTCGGACTCGGAACTCTCGACCTGATCGCGCTGACCCGGCGCGTGCCGAGCCTCGGTATGCCGCTGCTGCTCGCGTGGTCGGCGTATTGGGCGCACGCGCTCGTGGCCGTCGGGGCCATCGCGATCGCGTGGGTTCCCTGGGTCGCGCTCGGCATCGCGGTCGGACTCGATCAGCGCGGCCTCGGGCAGAACGTGCGGCGTCTGCCCCGCTTCGTGCCCGCGGTCCTGCTGATCGGCGCACTCGTCGCGTCCGCAACCGGCGTGCGGGTGTTCCTCGCGAATCGCGACGCGCTCGCGATGGAGCGTGCCAGCGCGATCGATGACGCGGCGACCGCGCTCGCGGCCGCCCAGAACGCGGTCTCGCGAGACGGCGGACGTGCGGAGAACTGGAATCGGCTCGGGCTCGCGCTCGACGGGCTCGAGCGCTGGCGAGCTTCGCGCGACGCGTACCGCGAGGCCGCCGCGCGGCGGCCTTATGAACCGATCTACTGGGCGAACGTCGCCCGGAGCCAGGCGCATCTTGCCCTGGCGGGCGACGAGGGCGCGCGCGAGGACGCGATCGCGGCGGCGCGCCGGGCGATCGAGGCCGATCCGAACTCCCCGATCGGACACACGGTCCTCGCCGAGATCGCGGTCGCGTTCGCGATGTGCGATCTCGCGCGAACAGAGGCGCAGCTCGCCGCGGCGCTGGGTCGTACCGATCTGACCCAGCTCGCGGCGAGCTGCCGCTAGAAGGCCCTAGTGATCAGGTCTTATTTCTTGGTGCAACCGGGCGGTGGCGACGCGTTCGGCCGTCCGGGAGGTCCGCTGTGCCTGTGGTTGTCGTCGCCGCAGCCCCAACCCGGGCGTACGCCCACCGTACCGGCGGCCGAGAGGTGCTGCGCGGCAGAGATGACGCTCGCCGCCTCGCCCTTCTCGGCCTTGTTCGCTTGATCCTGTGATTCGGGATCCGACCGCTGCGATGCAGTGACGGAAGGATTCGAGCCGCCGGCAAGCGCATCGAGCACCCGGGCCGCGACCTCGTTCGCGGCCGCCGGCAACGACACGGTGCTCACCGCATTCGTCGCCGCGGCGGAGATCGCACTGACGTTCGACTCGAGCGACCCAGTGGTTTCCGCGGCGATGGCCGCCGACGCGAAGGCGACCGCGATGATGCCGACCGCTGCTATCCGCGCCCACAGTGTGCGTGTTGGTCTGAGCATGGGCATGCCCTCCAGTTCGATCCGAATTCGATCGAAGACTCACTGGCTCAACGCACCGAGCGTGCCCGTGTTAGCCCGAGATGCGCATTCGGCAAAGATCGGCCGACATGGGTACAGGTGGGCGGGGAACGTACGCCACACCGGCGCTTGGCTGCCTTGCTAGTCGGAGAGCTGGGGCGCTACGCAGACGACGGCGGTCAAGCAGAGCGCGTCGCGAAGCCACGCCGCGATCCGGCTGCGCGCGAGAGCGCGCTCGATGTGGAGGTCGTAGTAGGCGTGGCGCAGACCGACCAGCACCGAGAGCAGCGCGGCGCGCGTGAAGCCGATGGCGAGCAGGCGGCGCAGCATCGCGGACTGCTGCACGAGCGCTGGGGCGCCGAGCAGCCCACCCTTGTCCGTCTGCCCCCACCAGATCGCGCGCGCGAGGTCTTCGGCTTCGCGGTGACGCGATGCGTCGGAGAAGCGCGTGACGCCGGGCGCGCCCTCGACGATGGTGACGAGCGGCAGGTGGTGGCCGAGCGTGATGTGCGCCGCGACGTGCACGTAGAGATAGATGCGCTCCGCGACGCTCGTCGACGAGCTCACGACGAGGCTCTTTGGCCGGTCGTCGCGGTCGGGGCTCACAAGGAGCGCGCGTACATCGGCCAGTGGCGTGAAGCGCGTGCGCACGCGCAGCTGCCGCTCGAGGTGCGCGCGGAGCCGCTCCTCCTCGGCGCGGAGGGTGCGGCTCTCGGCGCGCGGCTGCCCGGTGATCACTTCGGTAGCCATACGCGTAGACCCTCCTCGAGGTACTCCCTCAGCGTGAAGCGGTCGGTGAGCTTGGGCAGCGTCGCCGCGAGGTCGCGGAAGATGAGCGACGCCAGCGGCTCCCCGACGAATCCCGCGAGCACCGCATGACCCTCATCGATGATCGAGGTGACCGAGAGCTCGCGCTCGCAGCCCACGATCATGAGCGCGAAGTACAGGCGGATGCACTCCTCGGGTGAATCGATCGCGCGCGCGACGTGCGTCTTGCCGCGCGCGATGCGATGCAGCGTCGCGCGGTCCAGCGCGAGGGTGCCGTCGGTGATGTCGTAGAGGCGATCGACGAGCGTGTCGAGCGACGTGCCCGCGCTGAGCGTCTGGATCGCCTCTGAAACGCGCTGTGTGTTCTGGATCCGCACCGCCGGAGAGTACCCGCCGCTCGTGTCGCCGTCGTCTCACTTGTGGGACGGCTAACTCTTATATGCAGCGTCTCTCCTGCGCGATGACGGCGACGGGCGCAGGCCCCGACGATGGCGGCCGTGCTCGAACGACGGGCCCTTGCCGCGGTCACGCTCGCTTCGCTGCTCGGCGTCGCGGCGCAGCTCCTGTTCTTCCACGAGCCGCTCGGGTCGAACTTCCTCGTGGTCACCGCGCTGTTCCTCGTGGCGGCGTGGACGCTGCACGACGGCGCGGTGCCGCTGCGCGGGCGCGACATGTGGTTGCCCGTCAGCGCCCTCGCGCTCGCGGGATTGTGCCCGATACGGGCGGACGTGCCGCTGCTCGCGTTCGACGTCGTCGCCGCGACCATGTGCGTCGGCGGCACCGTCGCGGCCTGGAGCGGTGTACCGGTCAGCGCGCTGCCGGTCGCCGGCCTCATCGCGGAGGGTTGGTCGCTCACGGAGCGCGCGGTGCTCGGCGCGGCCGACGTGCTGCTCCCCGCCTGGCCGCGGCTGCGCGTCGCGCCAAAGCGCTTCGCTCGCATCTCGGGCTACGTCGGTGGGGTCGGCCTGGCGGTGCCGTTCGTCGTCGTCTTCGCGCTGCTCTTCTCATCGGCCGACGCCGTGTTCGCGCGATCGATCGAGAACGTCTTCGACCTGAAGAAGATCGCCGAATTCCTCAGCGAGACGCCCGGCCGGCTGTTCATCGCGCTGGCGGTGGCGTGGCCCGCCGCCGGTGGGCTCGCCGCGCTGTGGCGCGTCCCGCGCGACGAGGCCGCCGCGCGTGTCTGGTCGTTGCTCGCCGCGGAGACGGCGACGGTGACGCTCGCCCTCATCGCGGCGCTGTTCGCCGTCTTCGTCACGCTGCAACTCGCATATCTCTTCGGTGGACGCGACACGCTGGACGCGGCGGCTATCTCATACAGCTCGTACGCGCGTCGCGGCTTCTTCGAGCTCATCGGCGCCGTCGCGCTCGTCGGTGCGGTGCTGTTCGGTCTGGAGCACGTCGTGCGCGTACGTGGCCGCGCGTATCACGTCGCCGCGCTAACACTCCTCGGGCTCACCGCGGTGGTGCTCGCGTCCGCGTGGTACCGGCTCGATCTGTATCAGCAGGCCTACGGCTGGACCGAGCTCCGCTTCTACGCGATCTGCGCGATCGCCTTCCTCGGCCTCGCGCTCGCGATCTTCACGCTCTGTGTCGTCCGCGGGCGCATGTCGTACGCGCTGCAGCCGCTCGCGCTCGCCGCGGTGCTCGTCGCGCTCGGCGCGAACGCGACCGGCCCGGCGGCGTTCATCGCCCGCGCGAATATCGCGCGCATTCTCGATCCGTCGGTTTTGCCCGCGGACGCGTCGCGGAACTTCGATGCGGACACGCTCGTGGCTGTCGGCGGCGGCGCCGTCGTCGAGCTGGTCGACGCATACCCACGTCTTCCGCTGAGCGAGCGGTCCCGCGTCGACCTCCTACTGCGCAGGGAGCTCTCGCGCCGCGACGAAGACCGGAGGCCGGATTGGCAGGGCTGGAACTTCGAGCGCGAGCGTGCGCGGGCAGCGCTGGTGCGCGCGCGCGACGAGCTGCTTCGCTAGCTGCTGAGCAGCTCCGCCAGCACAGGATCGCCGCGCTTCGGCTGTGGGCGGACCTGATCCCACGTGCACTGCTTCGCATCTTTGTCGGGGCGGAAACGGAGGAAGCGCGTGCCGTGGCGGATACGCTCGTCCTCCATCTTGTCGTAGCGGATCTCGCAGACCAGCTCCGGCCGGATCTCGTGCCAGGGAAGGTCGCGGCCCTGGGACCAGCGCGAGCCGGCCTCGGGAGTGCGGCCCCACTCGCTCGGGTCGAACGCGAGGTGTCCGGTCTCCTTCAACGGCGGCAGCACCTGCTGCAGCTGCTTCTGGAGCGATGCGGCGATCCCCGAGGTGTGCCCAACGAAGTCGAGCGTGCCATCCTCGCGATAGAGGCCAAGCAGCAGACTCGCGATCTTTTCGCCGTTCGTCCGGTAGCCCACGATCACGCAGTCGCAGGTCTTGTGGTACTTGACCTTCTTCACGACCTCGCGCGATCCTGGCTTGTACACGGCATCGACGCGCTTCGCGACGATCCCGTCGAGGCCGATGACCTCGAGGCGCTCGAGCCAGTGCTTCGCCGTTGCGAGCTCGGTGGTCGTCACCGAGAGCGTGAACCCCTTCGCCACCTCGAGCAGCTTCTTCCGACGCTCGACGAGCGGCTTCTCGTGTGTGGGCTCATCGTTCCAGAGCAGCACGTCGAACGCGATGAACGTCGCGGGCGTCTCCGCAGAGAGCTTGCGGATGCGCGACTCCGCCGGATGAAGCCGCATCTGCATCGCGTCGAAGTCGAGGTGCCCCTCGCGCTCGATGACGATCTCGCCGTCGAGCGCGGAATGCGGCGGGAGGAGATCGCCCAGGGCGCGGAGCTCGGGGAAATAGCGCAGCAGCGGCCGGCCGTTGCGGCTCCAGAGCGCGAGCTCGCCGTTGTCGTTCTCGAGCACGCCGCGGAACCCGTCCCATTTCGGCTCGTATTGCCATTTCGGACCGGTCGGGATCTCCTCGACCAGCTCCGCCTCCTGGGGCGGGAATGGGACGTTCGGCCCCGGCGCGCTAGGCGCCAACGTCGCGACGCTGGACCGCGAAGAGCGCGCCGATCGTGCCGACGACTCCCACGCCGATCAGGCCGGCGATGCCGCTCCAGTTCACCTCACCGCTCATCGGCATACCGTACAGCGAGAAGAGCGAGAGGTTCGCGACCCACTCCGGCCAGTCGAACAGCGGCACGAACTGCACGATGAAGTAGCTCACGACAGCGATCGCGGAGAGCAGCACGAGCGCCGTGCGCGGTCGCCACACCGCGAGCAGCTGGCCGATCGCGGCGAACGCGAACGGGATCGTGACGAGCAGGCCCGTCGCGAGGGCGAGCCTCGACCCATCGATCCCGAGCGACTGCGAACTCGCGACCCAGTAGACCGCGGCCCCAGCGGCGGCGCACACGACACCGGCCGCCACCAGCAGAGCGGCGAGCCGCTCCACGACCACCCGAGCGCGTGACACCGGCGCGGAGAGGACCGCGGCGAGCCTGCCCTCCGCGTCGTCCGCGGACCAGCTCTGCACCTGCACGATGGCGTAGGCGCAGAGGATCAGCATCACGCTCGAGAGCCAGATCGCGCCGACGAAGGAGTCGTAACCGACGAGCCCGGCCCGCTCGAAGTAGGCGCGCATGATCGGGGTCGCCGAGGTGGTCAGCGTGTCGATGACCGTCTTCACGATCGACGCGAGAAAGGCGCTGACAGCGGCCAGCCCGATCGTCCAGGTCAGGACCCACAGCCACTGCTGACGAAGGAGCGCGACGACCGGGATGCGGAGAAGGGGATCGCGGGACGGCGTGGTCGTTGGCCGAGCGGTCCGCGATGTCCGGGGCAGCGCCGTTCCACCGAGGTCGCGTCGAACGAATGCGGCGACCGCGAGCGCGATGAGCACGAATGCCCCGACCACCAGGGCGATGACGGGGCCCGGCTCCAGAGCGCCGTCCGTCGTGAGCGGCTTGCTCCGTTCGTAGAGGTAGAAGGGCGAGATCCAGCGGATCGGCCCGATGTCCGAGGTCCGGCTCGCGCCGGTGATGAGGAACAGGACGAGCACTGCACCCGCCGCGCCGAAGCCCGCGGCGCGGCGTGTCGTGACGAGCTGCGCGATGACAAGCCCGATCCCGAAGCACGCGAGCGTCGTGATGAGCAGGTTCACGCCCGCGGATGCCATGGCGGCGACCGGCAGCGGCTCGCCCGAGCTCGTGCCAGCTACGTAGGTGAGGAGCATCGTCGCGGCGATGGCGACGGTTGCGACGAGGGTGAAGACGAGCACGCGAGTTGCGATATACCGGGCGCGACTCGCACCCGCGGCGAGCCACTGCTCGACGAGACCGCGCTCTTCGTCGCCGCGGCCGCCGCCGGTGGCGGAAATCACAGCCCAGATACCGAAGATGAGGACGAGGACTCCGAGCGCTCGCCACTGAAGGTATCCGGCGAGCGTGTCGAGATGGTCGGGGATCGGCAGCATGTACGAGAGCTCCGTGCCGAGGATCTCCATCGAATGCGCGAACGCGAGCCGCTCCGCCTGCGACGCGCCCGCGACGGCGACGAAGGCGAGCGCGTTGAGCACGCCCGCCGCCACGCCGATCGCGGTCATCGCGACGAGCCCGGTCCGCTGGAGCTTCAGGCCGATCCGGAGAAGCGTCATCGCTTCGCCTCGTAATAGGTGAGGAAGATCTCTTCGAGGCTCGGTTCGCGGCTGACGAGGCCGATCACGCGGCGTCCGATGAGCGCGGTCATGAGCGGCTCGAAGCTGCCGCGCAGGATGCCACTGGCGCGGCGACCCTCGACTCGTAACTGTTCGAGACCCCGGACCGTCTTGAGCTGCTCGGCCGGCACGCCGTCGGCGAACTCGATCTCGACGTGGAACGCGCGCATGCCGACCAGATCGCCGAGCTTGCTTACGGTCACGAGGCGTCCTTCGCGGACGATGCCCACGCGGTCGCAGATGTGCTCGACCTCCGACAGCACATGCGACGACACGAAGATCGTCGACCCTGCGGCCCGCGCGTCTCGCACGATCGCGTAGAACTCCTGCTGGACGAGCGGGTCGAGGCCGGTGGTCGGCTCATCGAGGATCACAAGCCGCGGCTGGTGCATGAACGCGAGGACCAGCGCGAGCTTCTGTTTGTTGCCGTGCGAGTACTCGCGGTACTTGCGGCCGAGGTCGAGGTCCAGTCGTGTGGCGAGCGCCGTGATGGCCGCGTCCTTTACGTCGCCGCGCAGCCCAGCGACGTACGCGACGATCTCCGAACCGCGCCAGCCGCCGAACTGCGGAAGCTCGCCTGGGCAGTAGCCCACCGTGCGCTTCACGGCGACAGCGTCGCGGTCACTGTCGAGCCCGAAGATGCCCGCGCTGCCGCGCGTCGCGTGGATGAGGCCCATCAGCAGACGGATCGTCGTCGTCTTCCCGGCGCCGTTCGGGCCGAGGAAACCGAACACCTCGCCCACGGGAACGCGCAGCTCCAGATCGAAGATCCCACGTCCGTTGCCGTAGTCCTTCGTCAGGCCGCTGGTCTCGACCGCGTCACCGGCCACGCCCGTCAGCCTAGCGTCGTGCACGACCCGAAGTAGTGACGAGCGCGAGGTCCTTCACCGCGAGCGATGAAGGACCTCGCGAAGATCAGTGCGGTGCGGGCTACTTCCCGCGCTTCGCGAGCGTCGAGTCCTTTGCCTGCTTGGCGATGCGGAATTTGAGCACGCGCTTCGCCGGGATCTGGATCGTCTCGCCGGTCGCCGGGTTGCGGCCGAGGCGGGCCTTCCGGTCCACGATCACGAGCTTGCCGACGCCTGGGAAGGTGAAGCCGTTTCGGGCTTCCTTGTAGGCAAGGGCCGCGAGCTCCTCGAGAACCAGGCCCACCTGCTTCTTGGTCAGCTGTGTCTTCTCCGAGAGCCGATTCAGTGTTTCCGACTTTGAGATCCCCGCCACTTCGTCCTCCTGTGCGGCCTTCCGGCCAAGTCGCGCCGCATTCTCACACACGAACGGCGCAATATGCGTTGCTGTGACGCTCACCGTAACCGATGATCCGCCGGACCGTCCGGGCTGGGTCAGTGAGACTATCCGCTTGGTCGCTGATGGGACCGACGACTGGCGCATGCGACTCCTCGCGCGGGTCGAACGGGCGACCGACGCTGACCTTGCAGCGGGATCGGACGACGACTGGGGCATCGGTCAGGTCGCCGTTCACCTCCTGATCGTCGAGCGTGGCGTCTCACTCATCGCCCTTCGTCTCGCGCAAGGACAAGGAGCCGGCTCAACGGGTCAGCCGCGACCGGCTGCGTCGGCTGTCACCCGGCCGGGCATCTCCGCGCTCGCCGAGAAGGCCGCCGCCGCCCTCGGGCGGCTGCGGGCAGAGTTCCCGGCCGAGCCGGACGCCGCCGCCACGGCACGTCATCCGTTCTATGGGGACCTCAACTGCTTCGGCTGGCTGCTCACGGTGTCGAACCACTACACCGCCCACCTGCGGGCCCTCGACCAAGGGACGGCCACCGCGATCTAGTCGCATACTCGCTGACCCAGACAAAGGACGGGGGTGAGCGATGGCGAGCGGCACCAAGAGCACCATGGCGCTCGAGACCTTCGCCCAAGAGGACCGCACCTTCCCGCCGCCTCCCGACTTCGCCGCCACGGCGAACGCCAACGACCCCGGCATCTACCAGCGGGCGGAGCGCGACCTCGAAGGGTTTTGGGCCGAGCAGGCGCACACGCTCCTCTGGCGCAAGCCCTTCGAAAAGGTCCTCGAGTGGGAGGCCCCGTACGCCAGGTGGTTCCTCGGCGGCGAGCTGAACATCTCCGAGAACTGCCTCGACCGGCACGTGAAGGCCGGGCGCGGGACCAAGGTCGCCTACCACTGGGAGGGCGAGCCCGGCGACGCGCGAACGATCACCTACCGCGATCTGCTCGAGATGACCTGCCGCTGCGCGAACGCGCTCAAGGAGCTCGGCGTCGGCAAGGGCGACCGTGTCGCGATCTACATGCCGATGATCCCCGAGCTGCCCGCCGCGATGCTCGCGTGCGCGCGCATCGGCGCGCCGTTCACGGTGGTCTTCGGTGGATTCTCTGCGGAGGCGCTGTCCGGCCGCATCAACGACTCGGAGGCGAAGGTCCTCATCACCGCCGATGGCGGCTACCGCAAGGGGAGCGCCGTTGCGCTCAAGAAGAACGCGGATGACGCCGTCGCGCAGGCGAAGACGATCGAGAAGGTGCTTGTCGTGCGACGCACGAAGCAGGACGTGCCGTGGACGATCGGCCGCGACATCTGGTGGCACGACCTCGTCGACACGCAGAAGTCAGAGTGCCCCGCGGAATCGCTCGAGAGCGAGCACATGCTCTACCTGCTCTACACCTCCGGCACAACCGCGAAGCCGAAGGGCATCGTGCACACGACGGCCGGCTATCTCGCCGGTGTCGCGACGACGCACAAGCTCATCTTCGACATCAAGCACGAGGACGTCTACTGGTGCGCCGCCGACATCGGCTGGGTCACCGGTCACAGCTACATCGTGTTCGGGCCGCTCGCGAACGGATCGACCGGCGTCATGTACGAGGGCACCCCTGACTTCCCCGATAAGGACCGCTGGTGGTCGATCATCGAGAAGTACAAGGTCTCGATCCTCTACTGCGCGCCCACCGCGATCAGGACGTTCATGAAGTGGGGCGCGGAGTACCCGAACAAGCACGACATGAAGTCGTTGCGACTTCTCGGATCGGTGGGGGAGCCCATCAACCCCGAGGCGTGGCTCTGGTATCACGAGAACATCGGCGGCGGTCGCTGTCCGATCGTCGACACGTGGTGGATGACGGAGACGGGCATGATCCTCATCACGCCGCTCCCAGGCCTCACGACCACGAAGCCCGGCAGCGCGACGTTCCCATTTCCGGGCGTCGGCGCGGACGTCGTCGACGAGGATGGCAAGACCGTGCCGCTCGGCGGTGCCGGTTACCTCGTCATCACGAAGCCCTGGCCGGCGATGCTGCGTGGCATCTACAAAGACGACAAGCGGTACCGCGAGACGTACTGGAGCCGGTACCCGGGCCGCTATTTCGCGGGCGACGGCGCGCGTCGCGACAAGGACGGCTACTTCTGGCTCATGGGCCGAGTCGACGACGTGATGAAGATCTCCGGGCACCGCATCTCGACCACCGAGGTCGAGTCGGCGCTGGTCTCGCATCCGGCGGTCGCCGAGGCGGCCGTCATCGGCCGCGAGGACCCGGTGACGACCCAGGCGATCTTCGCCTTCGTGACGCTCCGTGGTGGCAAGGAGGCAGGCGAGGGCCTTTCGAAGGAGCTCCGCGACCACGTCGTCGGCAAGATCGGCTCGATCGCACGCCCGAAAACGATCATGTTCACGCCCGAGCTGCCAAAGACCCGCTCGGGAAAGATCATGCGGCGTCTGCTCCGCGACATCGCCAACGGCACGGCGCTGGGCGACACCACCACGCTGGCGGACGCGACGGTCGTCGACTCGATCCGCACCGCGTCGGCCTCGGGCAAGGAGGAGTGAGCTGACCGGCGAGCGAATGACATTCTTCTGTCCCAACCGCCGAGTTTGACGTGAACGCGCTCGTGCCTCAGAAATACCGCTTCACCAAATTGGCGGAGGGGGTGGATTTTGGCAACGACGAGAGCGGGCGCGGCGACGCTGACCAGACCTACCTACGGGCTTCCGTTCGTCATCACCGCGGCGTCCGCCGGCACGATCGTGGAGTGGTACGACTTCTATCTCTACGCGACGCTGACCCCGTTCCTTTCACCGCTCTTCTTCCCGGGCGACAACCCGACCGCGGTGCAGCTCTCGGGGTTCGCGGCATATGCGGCGGGTTTCCTCGTTCGGCCGTTCGGCGCGGTCATCTTCGGCGCACTCGGCGACATCATCGGCCGCAAGTACACCTTCCTCGTGACGATCACGGCGATGGGCCTCTCGACCGTCCTCATGGGCCTTCTTCCCACCTACAAGGACATCGGCCTGTTCGCGCCGATCGGGCTCGTGATCCTGCGGCTGATCCAGGGCCTCGCGCTGGGTGGCGAGTACGGTGGCGCCGCGATCTACGTGGCCGAGCACGCGCCGGATAACAAGCGCGGTCTCTATACCTCGTGGATCCAGACGACCGCAACGCTCGGCTTCTTCTTCGCGCTCGCGATCATCCTGTACTTCCGCACCACCATGGCCGCCGCCGACTTCGCGAGTGTTGGCTGGCGGTACCCGTTCATCCTCGGCGCGCTGCTACTCATCGTCGCGCTGTACATCCGCATCCGCCTCCGCGAGACGCCGCTGTTCGCGCGCCTCAAGGAGCAGAAGCAGGCCGTCACCGGCGCGGGCAACTGGGCCAAGGAGAGCTTCAGCGGCCGAAAGATCGGTACGATCCTCCTCGTCCTGCTGGGCCTCACGGCCGGCCAGGGCGTCGTTTGGTACCAGGGTCAGTTCCAGGCGAACTTCTTCATGACGACCTATCTCAAGCTCACCTTCACGCAGTCGTACACGGTGATGCTGTGGGCGGTGGCGCTCGGCACCCCGTTCTTCCTGTTCTTCGGCTGGCTGTCCGACAAGATCGGACGCAAGATCATCATCCTTGCCGGGTGCCTCGTTGCCGCGGTGACCTACATCCCGATCTATCACGCAATGTACGACGCGGCGCACGTCGAGTACGGGCCGACGGGCCTCATCGCGAAGGCGAATCCCGACACGGTCCTGCTCGTCGGGCTGGTGTGGATCCAGGTGATCTACGTCACGGCGGTCTATGGACCGATCGCCGCCTTCCTGGTGGAGTACTTCCGCGCGAAGGTCCGCTACACCTCTCTCTCGATCCCGTACCACTTCGGGAACGGCTGGTTCGGTGGCCTCCTGCCGCTGACCTTCACCGGTCTGGTGGGTGCCACGATCCCGATCGCGACGTCGTATGTGCCGTGGCTCGGCATCTTCGATCTTCGGCAGTTCAACACGTCGACGCCACCCGACCCGAACGGCAACATCTATCTCGGCCTGGCGTACGTGATCACCGTCTCGCTCATGACGGTGGTCCTCGGCACGCTGTTCTTAAGGGAGCCCAAGAACGTCAAGATCTGGTCCGAGGTCGGCGGCGAAGAGCCCGGCATGATGACCGAGGCGACCCCCGCCGAATAGTCGCGACCCGCGAATCATGAAGGAGGGAGGCGCGTCGCCTCCCTCCTTCTATGTCCGCTGCCGCGCTCTATTTGCGCTCGAGGCGTCTGAAAACCCGCTCTCCCTCAGCGCGCTCCGCATCGAGGCCGGTGCGCGCATTCCAGGATTCCCAGCCTTCCCAGGTGTTCATCCAGATCACGTAGCAGACGACGAGGCTCGCGCCGATCGCGCACAGCGCCGAGCCCAGCAGCAGGAACCCGCCGACGGGATCGCCTTCGCTCATGCTGTTGCTAGCCTAGGCCGTCGTGATCCAGCGTCTGCGCGAGAGCGGAAGCCCCGCGCTTGCCGTGCTCGCGACGATCTCATTCGTCTCGAGCCTCGGGATCTCGATCATGTTGCCGCTCCTGCCGCTGTACGCACTGTCGCTCGGCGCGTCACCGCTGCAGCTCGGACTCATGACGAGCGGCTTTGCGATCGCCAACGGCGTCGCGCAGTTCGCGTCGGGATTCTTGATGGATCGCTGGGGCGCGCGGCGCTTCGTTGTGGCCGGGATCGGGACCTACGCGGCCGCCAACCTGCTCATCGCGACCGCCCCTACAGCCATCGCGCTCATCGGCTACCGCGTCGTCGCGGGCTTCGGTGGCGGCATCAACATGGTCGCGACACGCCTCTACGTCTCGCAGACGGCGGAGCAGGCGAGCCTGGCGTTCTTCAACAGCATCATCTCCGCGGCGAACTCCGCGGGCAGCGTCCTCGGTCCGGGGTTCGGCGGCCTCGTCGCGGCGGGCGGCGATCTTCGTGCGCCGTTCTTCATCGTGGCCGGTACCAGCGCGCTCGCGTTCGTCGCGGCGCTCTTCCTCCCCCGTCCCACGCCGCGGCCGCACGATGCTGGGGCGGCCGGGGCGGCGAGCGGTCGCGTGTGGAACCAGACGGTGTTCATCCTCCTTGCGGGGAACCTGCTCCTGCTGATCGGCTTCGGCGGCTGGATCACCAGCTACGCGCCATTCGTCACCACCCGTCTCGGGTGGTCGACCTTCGACGTCGGGATCATCTTCACGATCTTCGGCCTCGGCGACATCACGCTCGGGCCGTGGCTCGGCCATCTCGCCGACCGCACCGGACGGCGGCGCGTGGCCGTGCTTTCCTCGATCCCGATCTTCCTGTTCGGCTTCATCGTGTTCTTCGGTCTTCCGAAGCCGTTCTTCTACGCGATCAGCTTCGTCACCGGCGCCGCGCTCACCGCGTACAACGCGTCGTGGTTCGCGCTCCTCACGAACGCCGTTCCTTCCGCGCGGCGCGGACGCGTGTTCGGTGTGGTGAGCGCCGTCGCGCAAGCCGGCACGGTGATCGGGGCCCTCGGCGCGACAGCGATCTGGCAGCTGACCGACGTGGGTGGGGGACTGCTCCTCGCGTCGACGGCGGCGCTGGGCGCGGGCCTCGTCCTGCTGCTGCTGCCGGCCGAGGTCAGGCCAGCGGCTTCTCCAGCTCCACGTGCGCCGGAAGCATCTGGTACCCCAGCTTCGCGTTGATCTCGCGCATCGATTTGTTCGGCTCGTCGTTCGTCGTGCCCATCGCGCGGAGGCCCTTGCACTTCGCGCGCGTGAGTGCCTCGACCTTCAGTGCGCGCGCGATACCGCGGCCACGGTGCTCGCGCGCGGTGCCGGTCATCCAGGTCCAGCCGTCGCGTTCCTTGCTCTTGCCGGTCGTGGTGAATCCCGCGATCTGATCGCCGGCGTATGCGACGAGCGACAGGTCCATCAGCATCCGGTCGCTCGTCGACGCCTCGTAGAAGCGATCCCACGGCCAGTGCGGCGTTGGCGTCGCGAACGGGATGTCCTCCCACATCGGCGCCTCAGCCTCGTAGAGCGTGCGCCACCACCGCTCCTGGCCGTCCGCGTCGCGGCCCTTCAGCGTCTCGGCGAAGCTCGTGATCGTGATGCCCGCCGCCTGCGCGCGGTCGAGGGCTGCCGAGAACTGGACCGGTTCGAACTTCGCCAGCTCGACGTAGGACGCGATACGGCGGCCGATCTGCCGGTAACCGTGACCGAGGGCCCAGTCGAGCGCGAACTTCTCGCCCTCGTTCACTCCTCCGAGCAGCTTCGGCGCCTTGCGGCGCCGTGCCTCTTCCTCGAACACGTCGAGGAGCGCCGTCCCGATGCCCCTCCGCCGATGCGGCGCGAGCACCGTCACGTCGATGAATTGCGCGTGGTCGGGGCGGGCCGTGAAGCCCTGGCCGATATCACCGGTCGCGGCGAGTGCGCCACTGGGCGCATCCACGCTCACACGGAGGCGCGTCGGGTCCTTCATGAGGTTCTCCCAGTAGCGCCACTCGTCCGCGCTCCCCTGCTGCATCCAGTGGTGTTCGGGGTTGCGCTCAGCGACGAACGCGTCGCGGTCGCGGTCCTCGAACTCGCGCGCGCGGTAGCCCGCCGGCAGGCGCGCGCCCAGACCCAGGACATCGGCAACGGCCATCACGCTCACGATGAACGCAGCGAGGGCCGACCGTCAATGTGAGTCCGGTACGAAAATCGGTTGCGTGCGGCGCGCTGGCATCGCACTTGCGGCCTCTTGCGCGGGGCCTGAAGGGCCCACATCGGAGGAACACTCATGAAGGATTCGACGAAGGACAAGATGGAAGGCAAGTGGGAAGAGACCAAGGGCAAGGTCAAGGAAGAGGCCGGCAAGCTCGGCGGCGACCGTTCGACCGAGATCGGCGGCAAGGTCGACCAGGCCAAAGGCAAGCTCAAGCAGGGGGTCGGCGAGGTCAAGGAAGAAATCGACGAACTCGACAGGCCGTAGTCCTTACCTGTAGCACCACTTGGGACCTTTGGGCGCCAAGCGCACAATCGCATCGTGCGTTTGGCGCCCTTCCTCTTGCTAGCCGTGGTCGTCGCGTGCGGCTCGCCGGGGCTGACGCCGGGCAGCGCGGCGCGTGCTCCCGCCGCCGCTGACGCGGCGGAGGGCGAGGAGGTCACGCTCGAAATATCGGCACTGATGTGAAGCTCCTGTGCGTCACAGGTCGTGACGGGTTGCCGGAAGATCGAGGGAGTGCTGAGCGTGAGCATGGTGCCGCTGGACCGGAAGCTCACGCTGCGTTTCGATCCGCACATCACCAATGCCGCGCGCGTGACCGCGGCGGTGCAGGCGGTCGTCGATAGCATCGAGCAATAGCGTCACGCGGGAGCTCGTCGCCCACCACGCCGATCCCATCGGACATGTCGTCGGCTGGCTGTCGTTCACGCGCCCGCGCTTCCGCGACGGCTGCTTCCTCTATGTGAGCGACCGCGGCCTGGCGCATCTCGTGCTCACGCGTCGCGGTTACGCCGCGATCACGTTCGGTCACGTCGTGGTGTTCGCGCGCGAACCGACCGACGCGCTCTGGCGGCACGAGCTGCGGCACACCAAGCAGTACGAGCGCTTCGGTCTGGCGTTCCTACCGCTCTACCTGCGGCTGTACGCGAAACATGGCTACGCCGCGCATCCGTTGGAGCGCGATGCCTCGGGGTCCGCGGTGCTGATCCGCTAGTACGCGGTCGCAGCCGCGGGCGCCGGCGGCTTTCCGCGACCACGACGACCAAGCAGGAGCGCGAGCCCAACGATCGCGCCGACCACGGCCGGAAGAATCGGAAGGTCGGCGGACGGTGGACGCGCGTCACCGAGGGCGCCGAGGTTCGCGGTCTCCAAGGGGCGGCCGTCACAGAAGTCCATCGAATACACGCCCGGCAGATGGAAACGCATGACCGCGAAGAATCGAGTGCCGAGTTCCGGCGGGTGGTACTGGCCGAGGACGAGCACGTGGCCGGGAAGGTCGCCCTTGTACACGCGGTCGGCCGCGAAGATGAATCCGCCGGGAACGAGGGAGCTCACGACGCCAGTGGCGGCGACGTCGCCGCGTCGTTCAAGTTCTACCGCGCTCTCTTGTGCGCACGACAGCGCCAACGCGGTCGGCGTGCCGAGACTCAGTCCGATCACGACGAGCAGCGAGAGCAGCAGCCCGCGCACGCCATTAGTGTCTAACACGTGACTCCGTACGACATCGCGATCCTCGGCGGCGGCCCCGGTGGCTATGTCGCGGCGCTCCACGCGGGGATCAAGGGAGCTCGCGTCGCGCTCATCGAGCGCGATCGCGTCGGCGGCATCTGCGTGACCGTGGGCTGCATCCCATCGAAGGCGCTTCTCGATTCGAGCCACGCGTGGTGGGTCACGACGCACGGCGAGGAGCACGGGATCGTCGTGCAGGGGGCGCGCTTCGACCTGGCGAAAGCGGTGGCGCGCAAGGACGCCGTCGTCGCGCAGAACGTCGCCGGCGTGGAGCAGCTTCTCAAGGCGCGCAAGGTCGACCTCATCAAGGGCGATGGCGCGCTGGTGTCACCGACGCAGCTCAAAGTCCGGACCGCGAGCGGAGAGCACGCGATCGACGCGAAGAGCGTCATCGTCGCGACCGGCTCGAAGGTCGGGATGCCGCCGATCAAAGGTCTCGCCGACTCGAAGCCGCTCGACAACGTCGGTGCGCTTTCGCTCACCACCGCGCCGAAGCGGCTCATCGTGATCGGCGGGGGGGCCATCGGTCTCGAGCTCGGCACCTTCTACGCGGAGCTGGGCTCCGAGGTCACGGTGGTGGAGATGCTCGGGCAGCCGATCGCGTACGCCGATCCCGAGCTCGTGCGCCTTTTGGTGCGTGCGCTGCAGTCCAGGGGCATCGCGGTCGTCACCGAAGCGAAGGTCACCGAAGTCTCGCGCTCGGGTGGCACCGTGAGCGTGACCGCTGACGTCGGCGGGTCGTCGAAGACGTTCGAAGGCGACGAGGTCCTGCTCGGCGCCGGCCGCGTCGCCAACTACTCGGGTGTGGAGCAGGTCGGCTTCGCGACCAACCGGCTGGGCATCACCGTCGATGAGCACATGCGCACGAGCATCAAGGGCGTGTGGGCGATCGGGGACTGCATCGGCGACCCGCGCGCGCCGAAGCTCGCGCACGTCGCCTCTACGCAGGGCGAGGTCGCGGTCGACACGATCCTCGGCGAAGAGGCGGCGATGGATTACGACGTCGTGCCGAACGTCGTGTACACGCACCCCGAGATCGCGCAGGTCGGGCTCACCGAGGCACAGGCGAAGGAGAAGTACGGCGACGACGTGAAGGTCGCGCGGTTTTCGTTCAAGGCGTCCGGCCGCGCGCGGGCGCTTGGCGAGAGCGACGGCGTGACGAAGATCGTCGCGGCGGGGAAGGACCAACGCATCGTCGGCGTGCACATCGTCGGACCGCAGGCCAGCGAGCTGATCGCCGAGGCGACGCTCGCGATGCGCCTCGAGGCGACGACCGACGACGTGATCGCGACGATCCACGCGCACCCGACGCTGGCGGAGACCTTCCGCGAGGCCGCCCTCGTCGCGCGGGGGAGACCGATCCACACTGCCCGTTAGCCCTCGCGTCCGCGATAATTGCGCCACGCGGGCCGTTAGCTCAGTGGATAGAGCAGCAACCTTCTAAGTTGCGGAGGCGAGTTCGACTCTCGCACGGCCCTCTGCGCGACGTCTGCTCGCCCGCCCGCTCGTAGACTCGCGGTCATGGAACTCTCAGGGATCGCCATCGCGGCCGCGGTACTCGGCGTGGTCGCCACCATCACCTACATCGTGCTCGGCGTCTTCGCCGTGCGTTATCTCCGCCGCATCGCCGAGAAGCGCTGATCGCCGGAGCCGGCCGACCGGGCTCGACCGATATGTATCGGCCGAGGCAAAGGGCCGCGTCTAGAGTTAGCCCGTGGCCGTGACCGCGCCCGACGCCTTCGTCGAGGAGCTCTGGCAGGTCGCGCGCGGCCTCTGGATGCCGGACCACCCGTGGTTCAAGGGCATCGTCGAGCACCGGTGGACGCGCGAGCAGATCATCCGCGGCGAGATCCAGCACTACCTGCGCGTGCGCACGAATCCGATCTTCTTCGGCTACATCGTCACCAACGTCGCGAGCGAGCGCAATTACGACCTCATGGACGTGGTGATGGAAAACTTCATGGAGGAGCTCGGCGGCGAGCGGACGCACGTCGACATCATGCTGCAGTTCCTCGAGGAAGCCGGCATCACGCGCGAGCAGGCCGATCGCGCCGACCCCGCGCCCGGCACCCTCGCCGCGATCGAGATGATCCGTTCGGGGTGTCAGAACCGCACCGCGCTCGAAGGGGTCGCGCTGCTCGCGTACGTCGAGGCGATGCACGGCGGGCCGGACGGCGCGGCCGCACGCGTCTTCAAGGAGCTCGTCGGCCACTACGGCTTCAGCAAGCGCGCCGCGGCGACGTATGGACTTCACGCCGAGCAGGACACCGGGCACGGTGATCGTCAGATCGCGATGATCCACAGGCTCGCGCGCGACGAGGTCACGCAGGAGAAGGTCCGGCGCGCGGTGCGCCTGGGCTGCGAGGCGTTCAACTTCGAGTGGGACGGGCACGTCCAGGCGATGACCGGCCAGCGCGACGTGTATTGGTCCGGGAAGAGTCCGCTCAAGCTCTGGCACCCCGAGGTGAGACTCCCGCGTGACTAAGAAGGAACCGGCGGTTGCGCCGGCTGTATAGGCGGCGTGCGAGTTGTCACGCTCGTGCTGCTTGCCTTCGCTCTCGGCGTCGCTGCGTGCGAGAGCTCGGCGCCCTCCCGGCCGGTTCGGCGGCCGGCCGACCTTGCGGTTTTATCCGAGGAGCGTGCGGTGATGACCGCTCTCGCAAGGGCTGGCTTTGATGTCGATCTCGTCGGTGTGTCGAAGTTCGAGGACTTCTTGGGTCAGCACGCCCGCGCGCGTGTCTTCGGCGCGACGGTCGGCGGATCGCCGGCTCGAGTCGACATCCTGTTCCTCGATGATCCGATCGATGACCTGCGGGTCTGCGTAACCCCGGCGCTCGACTTCGATGTCTTCGCGTCGGATCGGCACATCGCCCGCGGAGGGGGCTCGGCTGAGATCTTCTTCGCGGTCAGCCAGCGCGTTTTCGCGCTCGCGTCGGATCGACGCGCGCGCGACGCGTTGGAGGACGCGTTCGGACTGTGGGAGCCGCGCTGCTGACCGGCGTCTTGCGCTTCGGCGCGACGTTCGAATAGCTCTCGTCGATCCACTCCTCGAACATCGCGGTCGGCAGCACACCTTTCGGCCGCTTGACGCTGACCCAGCCCGACTTCCCGAGTCCGTAGCCCATTGCCTCGACGAACGGCAGGCTCTTCGCGTAGAGCAGCGCGTTGGTGAGCTTGACGCCCATGACGTAGTCCGCGTACCGGGCGTCGGGCTCTTCCAGACCGAAGAAGACGAAGACCTTCCCACCGACCTTGGCGACGTTCTCGCCCCAGGGGTGATCGAGCGTCGCGCCGGGCCTTGCGAGCGCGTACTTGAGGAGCCGCGCCTTCGTGTCCTTGACCGAGCTCACGCTAGATCGGCCATGTCTTTGGAAATCCCGCGCGGACCTCGAGCCATTCGGGATCCTTCGCGTACTTCGTTTTGAAGGACTTCAGCAGCTTCGCCAGCTCCTCTTGGTCCATCTCCAACACGTTCGAGACCATACCCGTGGTCTCCTCGAAGCCAAGGCTTCAGTTGCCGCGTCAGCCCTTCATCCGCTGCATCACGTAGCGGTCCCTTTTGGTCATGGTCACCTGCGAACTCTAAAGCTCGCCGGAGAAGCCAACGCGCTGAACGGTGACCGCCTCGACGCGCGGCCGCGGCCTTGCCTCTCCGTCGAACGGCACGCGGAGCCGCGCGAGCAGGCGCCACCGCTCATCACCCTGCTCGATGAGGAGGATCACGAACGCGTTCTCGATCTCAGCGCCCGCGACAGCGTCGATGCGCACCACGAGCGTGAGCTGGGTCGTGGCCTTGGCGCGTATCTCGCGATCGATCGACGTCTCACCACGGAACCGCGAATGCGGAGCGATCGCGCCAAGGACACGGACAACTTCCGTACGCGCCAGGTCGTCCGCCAGCCCTCGCCGTCCCGCTTGGCGATGCCGAGCGGATCGATCGCGAGCCGCGGCTCGTTCACCGCAGGGTCCGGCTTCCCTTCGGTCCGAGTTCGCGGTAGAAGACCGTCGTCGGGCGCAGCTCGCCGTCGGGCATACCGGCGTAGCGCGGGATCTCGCCCACGAGCGTCCATCCGAGCTTCGTGTAGAGTTGCCCCGCGTCGCTGCCGGCGATCGTGTCGAGCACGAGGAGCGTGCGACCTTCCGACGACGCGATCCGCTCGATCTCGCGCATGAGGGCGGTCGCGATCCCGCGCCTGCGTGCCGAGCGATGGACCAGCACCTTGGCGACCTCGGCGCGGTGGCGTGCGTTCGGCAGTGGCGCGAGGCGCAGCTGCGCCGTGCCGACGACGCGCCGTTCCAGACGCGCCGCGATGACGATCACGTCGCCACGCACGACGTCGCGCTCGATGCTCTGCCACCACGTCGCAGCGTCCTCGGGTGTGAACGGAAGCAGGAACCCGACCGATGCGCCGCCCGCGACCGCGTCAGCGAGGATCACGGCGAGATCGGGGATCGCCGCATCGAAGGTCGGGCCGTCGAGGCGAATGATCTCGAGGCTCATCTGACCGCCGGGACGACCTGCTCGGCGAACGCGGCGAGCGCGTCCCAGTCGTACGGGCCGCTGCGCAGTGCGATGTTGAGCCGCTCGACGCCGGCATCGCGGTACTCGCTCACGACCTCCGCCGCTCTGGACGGCGTTCCGCGCAGAAAACCGGTGAGGCCGCGCGCGTCGGCGCCCCACTCGCGCTGATGGCGTTCGTCGCCGCGCGCCACGCCCTTCGCGTCGGCGCCGATGTAAAAGCCGACGTTGATGGTGCGGGCGATCGTGCGCCCGTCGCGGCCGAATTCGCCGCACCAGCGGTCGAGTACCTCGTTCTTCCGCTTCCACTCCGCGGGCCCGAGATACGGGGCGTTCCAACCATCGGCGAAGTGCGCGGCCGTCCGGAGCGTGCGCTTCTCGCCGGCGCCGCCGATCCAGAGCGGAAGGCGACGCTGCAGGGGTCTCGGGTTGTTCGGAGCGTGTCGGAGCGTGTAGTGGGTACCGGTGAAATCCGCGAACGGCTCATCGAAGAGGAGCCGCAGGGCCTCGGCGTACTCCTCGAGCTGATCCTCGCGGGTCTTGATATCCGGGAAGTCGTAACCGAACGCGCGGTACTCCGGTTCGTTCCAGCCCGCACCGATCCCGCATTCGACCCGACCGTTCGAGATGTGGTCGATGGCCGTGACGGACTTCGCGAGGAGACCGGGGTTCCGATAGGCGATGCTGAAGACGAGACAGCCGACGCGCACGCGCGTCGTCTCGGCCGCCGCGGCGGTCAGCGTGGCGACGGATTCGAAACAGTCACCCGTGCCACCGCGATGCGGCGTCTCCTGGAAGTGATCGGAGACGGAGAACCAGTCGAAGCCGCGCTCGTCCGCGAAGCGCCACAGCCGTCGCAGCTCGTCGAGCGGTCCGCCGAGGTGGCCGACGTGGATGCCGAACCTGATCGGGCGAGACTAATACCCGTACGGGTCAGCGGGCTTGCCACCGGTCGGTGTGGCCAGGTCGGAAGGCGCGATCGTCGCGTTTCCCTTGGGAGCGCCGCCTCCTCCTGAGCCGGCGGCGGAACACGCGGTCGTGGCCAGCAGCAGCGCCGCGGCCAGGCTCAAGAAATGCCGTTTCATGGCGCTCACCTCCTGATACCGTTGCTACGAGCAGGAGGCCCGAACGGATATGGGTCCGCTGGCCATCTTCGCCATCGTCGTCATATTGATCGTGATCTCGCTCGCGGCGCTGGGCTTCGCGCTGGTCGTCGCGCGCAACGCGAGCCGGCCGCGTCCGGCGCTTCCGATCAACTGCGGCGACTGCGTTTTCATGATCCCGCGCGCGAAGGTCTACCGCCGCGAGACGATCGAGAACGCCGATGGCGTCATCGACTACCTCTGCGAGAAGCGCTGGATCGACATCACGCCCTACTCGCCGCGCTGCGATCTCGGACAGAGCAAGACCCGCACTGCGTCTCCGGTCACCTCGGGCTAGCGCCGGCCGCGGCGCGGCCGGCCACGCGACCTGAGAAGATGCAGCCGCCGAGGAACGTCCCTTCGAGCGCGTGGTACCCGTGGACGCCGCCGCCACCAAAGCCCGCGACCTCGCCGGCTGCGTACAGACCGCGGATCGGTTCGCCGGACGCGCCGAGGACGCGCCCCTCGAGGTCGGTCTCGAGACCGCCGAGGGTCTTGCGTGTGAGGATCGATAGGCGCACCGCGACGAGTGGACCGCTCTTCGGATCGAGGAACCGATGCGGCCGCGCCACGCGGATGAGCCGATCGCCGATGTAACGACGCGCCTCGCGGATCGCGAGCTGCTGCGGATCGGTGGGCGACTGCGACGTCGCCTGTTCGTCGTGCTCTCGCAGCTCCCGCTCGAGTGAGATGGGATCGATCTCCGTCTCGCCCGCGAGCTCGTTCATTTTCCCCGCCAGACTCTGTGCGCCGGACTCGAAGACGAAGTCGCGGCCACGTTTGCCGAACTCCTCCACGGGCTTCACCGCGCGCGGCAGCGCGCGTTGCAGGACCATCCGGACGCTCTTTTGTGTGAGGTCGGGGTTCTGTTCGGAACCGGAGAGCGCGAGCTCGCGCCCGAATACTTTGGAATCGAGTACGAACCACGAGTGATCGTGTCCAGAGCGCGCGATCCGCTCGAGGGCTGCGAGCGCGTCGAAGCCCGGGAAGAGCGGCGCCGGCAAACGGTGACCCGTCGCGTCGAGCCACAGCGCCGAGGGGCCGGCGAGGATGCGGATCCCGTGACGGGACCAGATCGGCGCGAAATTCTCGACTCCCTCCGGGTAGTTCCACATCCGATCGAGATTGATCGCCCGCGCGCCGGCAGCGCGGACGACCTCCAGCATGCGACCGTCCACATGATCCGGAACGCCGGACAGCATCCGCCGCGGCGGCACTCCCAGACGCGCCGGCCAGTACCGCCGGACGAGCTCGTGATCGCCCCCGATCCCGCCGGATGTGACCACGACCGCGGAGGCGCGAAGCGTGAAGTCGCCGACGACGTCGCGGGTGCTCGCCACCCCGCGCGCCGAGGCGCTCGGCGCAAGCAGGTCTCCGGCGACGCCCACGGCGACACCGTTCGTGACGAGGACGCTCGCGACTCGGTGACGGAAACGCAGTGCGACACGGCCGGCCTGAGCGTGCGCACGCACGCGCCGCACGAACGGCTCGACGACGCCCGGCCCGGTGCCCCAGGTGATATGGAAGCGCGGCACGCTGCTCCCGCGTCGCTCGGCCCACTGCGCCAGCGGGAACCAGCGCATCCCCTGCGCGTGCAGCCAGGGCCGCATCTCGCCGGCGGCGAAATCCACGTACGCCTCGGCCCACTTCCGCGGCCACGCGTCGTCGTCGCGATCGAAGCCCGCGTACGCGAGCCAGTCGCGCAGCGCGAGGTCGCGGGAGTCCTTGATGCCGAGGCGCCGCTGCTCTGGGCTATTGACGAAGAAGAGTCCCCCGAACGACCAGAAGGCCTGACCACCGAGCGACGCCTCCGGCTCCTGGTCGAGGAGGATGACGCGCTTGCCGGCGTCGGCGACCTCCGCCGCCGCGACGAGACCCGCGAGCCCCGCGCCGACGACGATGACATCCGCGTCCATCGCCGGTGAGGGTACGAGACCTCCGCTAGCCTAGCGGGCGTGACCTCCTTCGACGCCTTCGATGCCTACGTGCGCGCCCGCCAGCGCGAGTACATCGAAGAGCTGAAGCAGCTCGTGCGCCTCCCCACCGTGTCCGCGCAGCAGAGCGCGATCGATGAGACCGCGCGCGCGGTGCTCGAGCGCACCCGACGCGCGGGCGTCGTGGCCGAGAGCCTGCGCGTCGACGGCGGACCGCCCACCATCGTCGGCGAGACCGGCCGCGGCGAAAAGACGCTCCTCGTCTACGACCACTACGACGTGCAGCCGCCCGATCCGCTCGACGAATGGAAGACGCCGCCGTTCGAGCCGACGGAGCGCGATGGCCGTGTGTTCGGGCGCGGCGTCTCCGACAACAAGGGCAACCTCATGGCCCGCCTTCAAGCGATCGAGGCGTATCGCGCCACGCTGGGCGAGCTGCCGCTCCGCGTGCGTGTCCTCTATGAGGGCGAGGAGGAGATCGGCTCCGAGCACCTCGCGGCGTTCGTGCAGCAGCACGCGGACCAGTTGCGTGCGGACGGGTGCATCTGGGAAGCGGGCTACAAGGACGCGGCGGGGCGGCCAACGGTGTCGCTCGGCCTCAAGGGCATCGCGTACTTCGAGCTCCGCGTCCGCGGCGCGAAGCAGGACGCGCACTCGTCGGTCGCGACCATCGTCCCGAACGCCGCGTGGCGTCTGGTGTGGGCGCTCGCGACGCTGAAGAACGACCGGGACGAGATCGTCATCGACGGCCTCATGGACGCCGTGCGCAAGCCGACGCCGGAGGAGATCCGGATGCTCGAGGCGCTGCCCTATGACGAGGAAGCCACGCAGCGTATCCACGACATCCCGCGCTTCATCCGCGGGCTCACCGGCACGCCGCTGAAGCTCAAGCACTTCTTCGAACCGACCTGCACGATCTGCGGCCTGACCTCGGGCTACTCGGGACCCGGCTCCAAGACCGTGCTGCCGGCCGTCGCGAGCGCGAAGCTCGACTTCCGCCTATTGCCCGATCTCACGCCGGAGCTCGTCGAGCGCCTGCTGCGCGCGCACCTCGGGCGGCGCGGCTTCGGTGACATCGAGATCGTCGCGCTGCACGGCGAACGTCCGTCGCGTTGGCCCGCCGACTCCGCGCCGGCGCGCGCCGCGGTCGCCGCCTGCCGCGCCACGTACGGGACGGAACCCGTCGTATATCCGCTCATGGTCGGCAGTGGACCGATGGCGCAGGTCTGCGATCAGCTCGGGATCCCCGTCGTCGGATTCGGGTCGGGCAACGCATCGTCCGCGAACCACGCGCCGAACGAGAACATCGCGATCGCCGATTACGTGGATCACATCCGCGCCTTCGGTCGGTTCCTGCACGTATTCGCGGGCCGTCCGCTGGATTGACCGACCGCGAGCGCCGCCTGCTCCTAGCGATCCTCGGGTTCCTGACGTTCTCGTCTGTCTACGCGAACCTCGTCATCAGTCCTGTCATCACGCAGCTCGCGGCCGAGTTCGGCGTCACGACCGGCACGGCGGGCCTCGTCGCGGCGGCGTACGGCGCACCGGGCATCCTCATCGCGATCCTGAGCGGCCCGTATTCCGACCGCTTCGGGCGCAAACGGTTCCTCGTCGGCGGCGCGATGATCATGGGGACGTTCACGCTGCTCGGCTCGTTCGTGAACAGCTTCGGGCTCCTGCTCATCCTCCGCGGCATCGCCGGCGCCGGCGCGTCGGTGATCTTCCCGAACGTCAACGCGACGCTCGGCGACAACTTCCCGTATCGCGAGCGCGGCCGGGCGATCTCCACCGTGATCGCTTTCAACACGATGGCGAGCGTCGTCGGCATCCCCATCGCGGGGATCGTTGCCGAGGCGACGAGCTGGCGCGTCTCGCTCGCGCTGGTCGGCCTGCTCGCGATCGCCGCGGCGACGCTCCTCCTCTTCCAGCTGAAGCCCGCGCAGGTGCATGTGAGCGAGAGCCGCGTGTTCGAGCTCTACCGCACGATCCTCAAGAATCGCTCGGCCGTCGCCGCGATCATCTCCAGCCTGCTCGGCGGTCTCTACTGGTTCACCTGGGCGACGTATCTCGTCGTCTTCTTCCAGGACCGTTTCGGGCTGTCCGAGGGCGCCGCATCGACGTGGGCGCTCACGATGGGCCTCGGCGTCTTCGTCGGCAGTCAGGTCGGCGGACGCGTCGGCGATCGGTATGGTCACCGGCCCGTCGTTGCGACCGCGATCGTCGTGTCGGGAGTGCTCCTTCTACTACAGACGAACGTCGGCCTACCGCTGCTCGTCACGAGCGCGCTCAATCTCGTGCTGTCGGCCGTCATCGGCGCGCGATTCGCGACGAACTCGACGCTTCTCACCGAACAGGTGCCCGAGGCGCGAGGAACGCTTCTCGCGCTCTCCGGTGCGACCGGAAGTCTCAGCATCGTCGGTGGCGCGGCCGTCGGCGGGCTGCTCATCGACCTGTACGGCTTCTGGGCACTTGGCGTCTTCTGCATGGGCGCGGCACTGCTCTCGTCGCTGATCGTCGTCCGTTTCGTCCGCGAGGAGCCCATCGACCTCGAAATGGCCCCCGCCTGATGCAATCGTTGCGTAGTTGTTACCGGTTGTCGGGGTGGCGAGCAGGCGTGCGGCATCCATCCTGCGCGTCATTCGGCCGCTACTGAAAGGAGCAGGCCATGGCGCGCAGATCCGGCGGTGGAATGACGGTGGCCGAGGCGGGCCGCATGGGCGGTCGCTTGGTCAGCGAAAAGTACGGACCTGAGTTCTACGAGAAGATCGGCAAGAAGGGCGGCTCCAGCACGGCGAACAGGTACGGCCCTGAGTTCTTCGGCCGCATCGGCAAGAAGGGCGGCAAGGCCGTGACGGCGAAGTACGGCCCTGGTCATTTCGAACGGATCGGCCGCAAGGGCGGACAGAAGGTCGCGGATCTCATCGAGCGAGCGAAAGCTCTCGAAGCCGAGCATCCTGCTCCGGTCGCGACAGAGGTCGTCGAAGAGCTGATCGAAGAAGAGGCCGGCCACTAGCCCCACGCACCTAGACTCGCGGGCGATGGGGATCGTAAGGGAAGTTCGCATCGGCACGCGCGTCGTGCGGTCCGCGCGCGCGCTGCCCACCGGCGAAGGTGTCCCGGTCGCACCGCCTCTCGTGCAGAGCGTCGCCTTTGACTACCGCTCCGCAGCGGCGCAGGACGAGGTGTTCGGCAACGACCGCGCGGGTTACGTGTATGGCCGCTACGGCACGCCGACGACCGCCGCGCTCGAGGTGGCGCTCGCCGAGCTCGAGGGCACGGCCGCCGCCACGTGCTTCGTTTCGGGCATGGCGGCGATCGCCGCGTTCGCCGACGCGTGCGCGGTCGCGAGCGGCGGGCGCATCGTCGCGCAGGAGGACATCTACGGTCAGGTCCGCGCCCTCTTCGAGCGCTGGATCCGCGAACGTGGCGCGAAGATCGTCTTCGTCGACGCGACCGACCACCAGAAGGTCGAGGCGGCGCTGCGCGAGGCGCCGACGACGCTCCTGTATGTCGAGGCGATGGCGAACCCGCTGCTGCGCGTCACCGACATCGCCGCGCTCGCAAAGCTCGCGCACGGCGGCGCCGCGACGCTCGCGGTCGACGCCACGTTCGCGTCACCGGTGTTGCTGCGTCCAGCAGCGCTCGGCGCTGACGTCGTGATCCACTCCCTCACGAAGTACATCAACGGCCACGGCGACGTCATGGCCGGCAGCGTCGCGGGCAGCGTCGAGGTCGCGAAGGCGATGCGCGACCGCACCATCCTCGACGGCGCGTACCTTCCGCCGCACGAGGCGTGGCTGTGCATCCGCGGCATGCGCACGCTCGAGCTGCGGGTGCGGCGCCAGTGCGACAGCGCGCTGCGCGTGGCTCAGCATCTCGCGTCGCATCCGAAGATCGCGCGCGTCCGCTATCCGGGTCTGTCCGACCACCCGCAGCACGAGCTCGCGAAACGGCAGTTCGGGGGTCTCTTCGGCGGCGTGGTGACGTTCGACCTGAAGGACGCGACAAAGGCGGCCGCCTTCCGGTTCCTCGACGCGTTGCAGCTCGCGGCGTCGGCGACGACGCTCGGCGATCTCTTCAGCGAGGTGCTCTACCCGGCGATCTCGTCGCACCGGCGCGTCGCGCCGGAGGAGCGGGCGCGGCTCGGCATCAACGAAGGGACGCTCCGCTTCTCGGTGGGAATCGAGGACCCCGACGACATCATCGCGGACCTCGACGGAGCGCTGGCGAAGGTATGACCATGACGACACACACCCTGGACGTGCCCGGCGTCGTGCTGACCTACGACGTGCGGCGCAACGACTCGAGCAGAGCGCCGATTCTCTTTCTGATCGGTTCGCCGATGGGCGCAGGCGGATTCGGCACCTTGGCGAGCCATTTCACCGACCGGACGGTCGTCACGTACGACCCGCGCGGAGTGGAGCGCAGCAAGCGCACCGACAACGCGACCGCATCCACGCCCGATGACCACGCGGACGATCTGCATCGGCTGATCGCGAAGCTGAACGCCGGACCGGTGGACATGTTCGCCAGCAGCGGAGGTGCCGTGAACGCACTGGCCTTGGTGGCCAAGCGTCCGGAGCAGGTCCGGACCTTGATCGCGCACGAGCCGCCTGCCGCGCAGGTCCTCCCCGATCGCGTGCCCATGCTGGCCGCGTGCGTCGACGTTCACGAGACGTATCTGCGCGCTGGTTTTGGTCCGGCGATGGCGAAGTTCATCGCGCTCGCGAGCCACAAGGGTCCGATCCCTGCCGATTACGCGAACAGGCCCGCCCCCGACCCAGCCGTGTTCGGCCTGCCGACCCAAGACGACGGTTCGCGGAACGATCCACTTCTCGGGCAGAACATGGTCTCGTGCACCCACTATCAAATCGACTTCAAAGCTCTGAGTGCCGCGTCGACCCGCATCGTCATCGGTGCGGGGACCGAGTCCGCCGGGGAACTGCCCAACCGCGCGGCAGTCGCTGTCGCTGAACGGTTGGCGAAGAAGCCCGTCGCGTTCCCAAGCAACCACGGCGGTTTCCTCGGCGACGAGTACGGCCAGCGCGGCGACCCCGATGCCTTCGCGACCGTCCTGCGTCGGCTCCTTACGACAAACGCCTGACTTGGAACAGCCGCCTGCTCCCGCGGGGGCGTAGGCGCGCGGTCGTCGCATGACCGACATCTCCGACGTCATCCAATTCATCAACGAACGCCACGCCACGAGTTGGTGGGTGGTCGGTCGTCTTCCTGGCGGTTACCTGCAGGGTGCGCATGAGCTGCGTGGTCCGCGCGGCGAGCGGGGAGTGCTCAAGTGGCATCCGCGTGAGCTCTCGGCAGCGCAACTCGTGGCGGCGGCGCGCTCCATTGCAAAGCTGAGAGGTCGTGGGTGGCCGACGTCAGAGTGGCTCGCTTATGGAGTCTTGCCCGACGGCGCCACGTACATCGTGGAAGAGTTCGTCGGTGGCGTCGTCCCGACCCAGATCGACGGTGACGGCTTGGATCAGCTGCTCCGAGCCAACGCGCTTCAGGCCGACGTGCGACCCGAGACCGACCGCGACTGGTCCTCGTACATACACCGCGTGGTCTTCGATGGTGAGGCGGACCTCGTAGCGCGAATGCGTGCACGCTCGGTGACCGCGGCGCTGCTCGCTCGCCTCGAGCGCTTGACCGCGGGCCTTCGTTCGATCGCGCTCCCGATCACCGATCTCGTTCACGGCGACTTCGTTCTTCGCAACATGCTCGTCGCCGATGGCTCGCTGCGCATCATCGACACGGCTCACCTCGGCAGGGGGACGCGTGCGTACGACCTCGCGTGTCTCCTGCTCGAAACCACGGTCGAAGATGGCTGGGCGGATCCGACGATCGACCCGCGGCGTCTCGAAGACGCATGCCTGGCGCTTGTCGGGCCGGCCGGGCTACGCGTGTGCCTGGTCGGGCGAATGCTCCATTACCTCGTGTTCGGCGAGAGTTGGCGCGACTACGACCCCTCGGAGCTCGTCGCGAAATGCGGATCGTTCATCGAGCGCTACGAGGCCTAGCGCTCCCGTCGCAGATAGTCGAGGATCTCCGCCATCACGCGGCAGTCGACCTCGTTGTAGCGCGCGATCTCGCCCATGACCTCGGTCGCGCCGAGCGTCACGCCTTTTCGCTTCGCCTCGACCTCCGCGTTCCATGCGCCCGCCATCGCGCCGGCGCCGTCCGCGAGGCCTTCGCCCCACAGCGTCTGGATGTGACCGAGGGCGTGAAGTGACCGAGCGATCGGCTTGAGCGAGAACGAGAACGCGCCGCGCACGACGAGTGGCTCGGCCTGCACGACCTCGTGCAGCAGGTCGAACCACACCAGGACCGGCCAGTCGCGATCGGGATGGCGTGCGCGCGCGTTGTCGTACGCGCGCTCGAAGTTGCTCGTCTCGGCCGGCGACCAGTGCACCAGGCGCGCGTCACCGAGGTCGCAGCCGGCCTCCGCCGCGACCGCGTACAGGCGCGCGAGCCACGCGTCGATCATCCGCGCCTCGGCCGCGAGAGACAGGTCGTCGACCGTGAACTGCTCGAAGCGCCACTGCGCGCCCAGGTAGCTGCCGCAGCCGATCTGAAAGATCAGCGACTGACCGCCCTTTCGCGGGAACGCCGCGAAGTCGTCGTTCAGATCCGGCAGGAACTCGAAGTCGACGAACAGCTCGACGGGAGCGCGCTGCCGCCACACCTGCGTGGCGACGACCATCCGCTCCGGCCGCACAGTCTCGCCGCCCGGTCGATTGACGGTGAGCACCGCGTCGACGATCCCCGCGTCACGCTCGTTGCTGACCCCGAGCAGCTCCGATGACGTGCGCGGATCGTCCCAGCGCGTCACGCCCGCCTCGTGTGCTCGGGCGCGATGCACCGTGTTGACCCTGGGCAGCAGCGTAAGGTCCGCGAGCGCGGCCGCGATCCGCGCCTTCGCGTCGCGCCATGGGCCACCCGAGTCGGCTTTCATGTTCGGCCACAGCTCCGGCACCGATGGCAGAGGGAGCACGCGCCATTCCGCGCCCTCGGTCCGCACGCGACGGATCCACGCCGCGGCCTGCTGCACGACGTCGCGGAGGTCCGTGTCGCGGCCGCGCACGACGGTGTCGTGCGGCACGCGCGCGAGGCGATCCCAGCAACGATCGCCGCGCTCGTCGCCCTGCTTCCATGCGCGGCCCGCGACGTACGCCGCGGGCGGCGTGTAGCCCTGCACGCGCCCCAGCGCCTCGTTGTAGACCCAGGCCTGCGCGAGCGTGTCGAGCTCGTTCGGCGACGTGGAGAGCCCGGCCGTGGTCTTGAGGATGTCGAGCGTCTTGAACTTCACGTCGACGACGCGGTAGTGCCGCCCGTGTGAGAGCCCGATCGCCGCGAGCTCGAGCGGATCGCCGATGAACGCGGCCGGGCAGAGCTGACCGAGTACGTCGGAGCGCACGAGCAGGTCCACGACGCCGAACATCCGCAGCTGCGGGTCGCGCAGCACGCCGCCGGCGATGATCGGCACGCCGGCCTCCAGCGCGTCTTGCGTCGCCAGCGCAGCCGAAAGCTCGCGTGCTTCATCGGGTCGGTGGGTGATCCGGACGAGTTGCCAGCGCCGCGCGAGGTCTGCGAGCACCGCCTTCTCGAACGCGCGTCCCTGCCGCATCAGAAAACGACCGAGGTCGAAGGTCTCGTCGTAGCCGGGAAGCTCATCGTCGCGCGCGAAACCGTGGATCGTCGGATATTCGTCGAGCCAGTCGAGCAGCAGGTCGTTCTTACACCAGCTGCGCGTCTCGCCCGCCGCGACCCAGTCGAGCCAGTCGAGATCGGTCTGCGGATCACACGGCAGACCGTCGTCGCGCAGCACGATGGCGTCGCGGCCGATAGGAATGGCTATGACTCCAGCATGTCGAGGAGCCCTCGCAGGTCCTCTTCTTCGCGGATCGCCGTCGCGTCGGTCGGCGCGGGCACGCGTCCGCGGTTCGCCCAGTACACGTCCATGCCGGCTCGCGACGCGCCTCCGACGTCGTGCGCCGACCCCGCGACGAAGAGCACGCGCTTGCGGTGCAGCGTGAGCGCGTCGAGCGCCGCGCGGTACGGGCGCGGATCCGGCTTGTACGCGCCGGCCCGTTCCGCGGTCATCACGAGGTCGAATGTGCCGGCGCGGGCCGCCGCCAGCGCGCCGAGGCGCTCCGAGCAATTCGTGACGATGAACCGCGTGTAGGAATTTAGATGCGGTAGGACGCCAGGCACATCGGGCCACGGCGCAGACTCGCCCCAGCGACCCAGCAGCTCGTCGGCCTTTGACCGTTCGATTCCGACGACGCCCGCGCCGTCGCGTATCACGTCCTCGAACGGGCGGTACGGCTTTCCGCGGAGCAACGACTGCGACGCCGCGTGCCAGCGCATGCCTCGCTCGCGACCGCCCGCGACGTCCGCGAACAAGGACCACGAGTCGAGCAACGCTGTGAGGAGATCGAACCCGATGGCCTCGTACCGCATCACCCTTAGTATCGGCGCGTCCCTTGATGACCGACGTCCGCAGCCAATGGCACCATTCCAAGACCGAACCTGTCGCACGTGGCGGCATGGTCACCGCGGAGCATCACCTCGCGGCGGAGGCAGGCGTCGAAATGCTGCGCGACGGCGGGAATGCCGTCGACGCCGCGGTCGCTGCCGCGTTCGTCATGGGCGTGGTCGAGCCGTTCACCAGCGGCATCGGCGGTATCGCCGGTCTCGTCATACGCCGCGCCGACGGCACCGTCGCGTCGATAGAAGGCGGCACGCGCGCTCCGCTCGGCGCGCGCGCGGACATGTTCGAGCTCGTCGGCGGCGACGCGCGAGCCGGGATGTACCTGTGGCCGGCGGTGAAGCGCGACGCGAATATCGAGGGCGCGACGTCGGTAAGCGTTCCCGGCCAGGCCGCGGCGCTCTGCCTCGCGCTCGAGCGCCACGGAACGCTGCCGCGCAGGCGCGTGATGGAGCCGGCGATCCGACTCGCGCGCGAGGGCTTCGAGATCGACTGGTACGTCGCGCTGGCGTTCGCGATGTACGCCGAGCGCCTGTGGAAGGCCGGCGACGCGCGGCGCATCTTCTTTCGGCCGAGCGGCGCGCCATTCCGTCCGCCGATCGGCACCGAGCCCTCCGACCACGTCGTGCAGACGGATCTCGCACGCACGCTCGAGTGCATCGCGCGTGATGGCCCCGACGTGCTCTATCGCGGCGAGATCGCCGCGGCGATCGTGGCCGGCGTCCGCGCCAACGGCGGCGTGCTCGGCACAGAGGATCTCGCGAAGTACGAGGCGCGTGTCGGCACGCCGCTCCAGACGATGTACCGCGGTCATCGCGTGATCACGCTCGACGGCCTGTCGGGCGGGCCGACCGTCGCGCGCGCGCTCACCGTTCTCGACGCGTTCCCCGTCGGCACGAAGGAGCCGGGCGGGGTCGATCACCTGCATCTGGTCGCCGAGGCGCTGCGCGCCGCGTTCCTCTATCGCTTCTCGCAGCTCGCGGACCACACGACGCATCTGAACGCGATCGACAGGGAACACACGATGGTCTCGCTCACGCAAACGCTTGGGCAGGGTTTCGGATCAGGCTTCGTACCGAAGGGAACGGGGATCGTGATGGTCGACGGCATGACCTGGTTCGATCCGGTGCCGGGACATCCGAACTCGATCGCTCCGGGCAAGCGCGTTCTCTGGGCGGGCGCGCCGACGCTCATCGTGCGCGGCGACGCGCCGCTGCTCGCGCTCGGCGCGCCCGGCGGCCGCAAGATCATGAGCGCGGTGACGCAAGCGATCGTGAACGTCGTCGACTTCGGCGACGGGCCGCAGGACGCCGTCAATCGCCCGCGCGTGCACGACGAGGGTGAGGGGTTGCTCGTGGATTCGCGTATACCCGCGGAGGTGCGCGAGGGACTGGCCGGCCTCGGGCACGACATCCAAGTGAAGGAAGAGACGCTGATGTCGGCGTGGTTCGCGCGCCCGAACGCCATCCTCATCGAACCCAAGACCGGCGAGCTCCGTGGCGGCGTCGATCAGCTGAAGCCCGCGGTCGCCATCGGGCTAGGCTAGGCCGCCGAATGGCACGCTTCATCGTCGAAGGCGGCACGCCGCTGCGCGGAGAGATCCGTCCGGCGGGCAACAAGAACGAGGCGCTGCCGCTCATCGCCGCCGCGCTCCTCACCGATGAGCCCGTCACCCTCCACAACATGCCGCGGATCCGTGACGTGCGCGGCATGCTCGAGATCGCCAGCGCGCTCGGTGCGAAGGTCGAGGAGCCCGATCCAAAGACCGTCCGCATCACGGCGAGCGGGCTTCGGAGCAACCAGATCCCGCCGAGCCTCAGCCGAGAGATCCGCGCGTCGCTCCTGTTCGCGGCGCCGCTCGTCGCGCGGCTCAGGCACGCGCGCCTCGGGCCACCCGGCGGCGACGTCATCGGACGGCGGCGCAACGACACGCACTTCCTCGCGCTGAAAGCGTTCGGCGCGGAGCTCGACACCTCGGCCGGCGCATATGACCTGAAGACCGACGGCCTCGTGGGCGCCGACGTCATGCTCGACGAGGCGTCGGTGACCGCGACCGAGAACGCGCTCATGGCCGCCGTCCTCGCGAAGGGCCGGACGACGATCCATAACGCCGCGAGCGAGCCTCACGTCCAGCAGCTCGGTGTGGCGCTCATGAAGATGGGCGCGAAGATCCTCGGCGTCGGGACGAACAAGATCGTCATCGACGGTGTCGACCGCCTCAAGGGGATCGAGCACACGCTGCTGAACGACCACATGGAGGTCGGATCGCTCATCGCGACGACCGCCATGACGCACGGTGAAGTGACGATCCGCGACGCCGTGCCTCAGCACCTGCGGATGACCCTGCTGGTGTTCAAGCGTCTGGGTATCGACACCGAGGTGCGCGGCGACGACATCTTCGTGCCGGCGAAAGAGCGTTACGTCGTCGAGCCCGACCTCGGCGATGCGATCCCGACGCTGAAGCCGCAGGTGTGGCCCGGCTTCCCGACCGATCTGACGAGCATCGCGACCGCGTTCGCGACGCAGGCGGACGGCGTCGTGCTCATCCACGAGTGGATGTTCGAGGGGAGACTCTTCTTCGTGGATACGCTCACGAGGGAGATGGGCGCGCACATCGTGCTGGCCGATCCCCATCGCGCCGTCGTGATGGGTCCGTCGAAGCTCCGCGCCGCGGAGCTACGCAGTCCCGACATCCGCGCGGGCATGGCGCTCCTCGCCGCGACGCTCTGCGCGACGGGCAAGAGCGTGATCAGCAATGTCGAGCAGATCGACCGCGGCTTCGAGGATCTCGACACCCGTCTTCGGGCGCTCGGCGCGAAGATCGAACGCGCCGCGTGACATCCTTCGCGACGCACCTCGAGTGCTCGCGCGGCGGCGAGGACTTCCAGATCGACACGCTGCAGCAGACCTGCATCATCGACGGTGGGCCACTGCTCGTCCGTTACGACTTGGAGAAGGTCCACGAGGTCATGCCGCGCGAGGTGCTCGCGCGGCGTCCCGCGACGCTTTGGCGGTACCGCGAGCTCCTTCCGATGGAGGATCCCGAGCGCGTCGTGACGCTCGGCGAGCCGCTGACGCCACTCCTCGATGCGCGCCGTATCGGCGAGGAGCTCGACATGCCAGATCTGCGCGTGAAGGACGAGGGGTTGCTCCCGACCGGGACCTTCAAAGCGCGCGGCGCCGCGGTCGGTGTCACCCGCGCGCTCGAGCTGGGTGTGAGCACGATCGCCCTCCCGACCGCCGGCAACGCCGGCGCGGCGTGGGCCGCATACGGAGCGCGCGCGGGCATCCGCATCGTGGTCGTGATGCCCGACACGACGCCGCAGACGATCGTGCGCGAGACCGCGTCGTACGGCGCCGACGTGTATCTGGTGCCGGGTTCGATCGCCGACGCAGGCGCGGTCGTGAAGCGCGCCTGCGCCGAGCGCGGCTGGTACGACGCGTCGACGCTGAAGGAGCCGTACCGCATCGAGGGCAAGAAGACGATGGGCTTCGAGCTCGCGGAGCAGCTCGAGTGGAAGCTGCCCGACGTGATCGTCTACCCCACCGGCGGCGGAGTCGGCCTCATCGGGATGTGGAAAGGGTTCGCCGAGCTCCGTGAAATCGGTTGGATCGCACCGGACGACGGACCGCGCTTCGTTGCGGCGCAGGCGACCGGCTGCGCGCCGATCGTGCGCGCCTTCGAGGCGGGCGCGAGCGAGTCCGAGCCCTGGCCCGACCCGAAGACCTTCGCTGCCGGCATCCGCGTGCCGAAGGCGCTAGGTGACTTTCTCGTCCTGCGCGCGCTCCGTGAGAGCTCGGGCATCGCGCTCGCCGTCACCGACGAGGAGATGCGCGACATGATGCGACTCGTCGGCGCGATGGAGGGAATGCTGCTGTGCCCCGAAGGCGGGGCCGCGATCGCCGCGGCCGCGAAGCTGCGTCGCGATGGCTGGATCCGCGACGACGAGAGCGTCGTCGTGTTCAACACCGGCAGCGGGCTAAAGTACGCGGAGTCGTTGCAGGGCGAACCGGCGAAGCGGCTCGGACCCGGGGCACTGCCGGATGCGTAGCGGAGGGACGTGAGCTTGCGCGCGACCTCGCGACCGATGGGCCTCCGTCGCGGCGTCCTCGGCGGCGCGATCCTCGTCGCTGTCGGCGCGCCGTTCCTTCTTCAGGCGCTCGGTGCCGCGAACGCGCCCGCATATCTCTTCGTCGCGCTCGGCGCCGCGTTCTTCGCGGCGTGGTACGTCGGCACGCGGCAGTACGTCTACGTGGTCCCGGCCGCGGTGCTGATCGGCTTCGGGCTGGGTCTGCTCATCCCCACCTGGGTGCCCGGGACGGCGGACGCGGCGGCGCCGATCTTCCTCGGCTCGCTCGCTATCGCGCTCGCGATCGTCTACCTGTTCTACCGCGAGCACCGCGGCTTGGTGGTGCCCGCTGCACTCCTCGCGCTCGTCGCGATCGCGGACATCATCGGTCTGCACCTGCCGGACGCGACGCAGCCCTTCTTCGTGCCGATCGTCCTCATCGCGGTCGGCGTGTATATGCTCGTGGAGCGGTAGTGGATCTCGCTCCGGACATCCTCGCGCTCGTCGGGAACACGCCGCTGGTGCGTCTCTCGCGCATCGGACGAGGTCTGAAGCCGACGCTCGTCGGCAAGCTCGAGCACCTCAATCCCGGCGGCTCGATCAAGGACCGCATCGGCCTGCGCATGATCGAGGACGCCGAGCGGCGCGGGCTGCTCAAGCCAGGCGGCACGATCGTCGAGCCCACCAGCGGCAACACCGGGGTCGGTCTCGCGATGGCCGCGGCGATCAAGGGCTATCGCGTCATATGCACGATGGCCGACAAGCAGAGCCAGGAGAAGCGCGACCTGCTGCGCGCGTTCGGCGCCGAGGTCGTCGTGTGCCCGACGGCCGTGCCGCCCGATTCGCCCGAGTCCTATTACAAGGTGGCCGAGCGGCTCGCGAAGGAGACTCCCGGCGGCTTCCTTCCGAACCAGTATTACAACCCGATGAACCCTGAAGCGCATTACAACACCACCGGGCCCGAGATCTGGAAGCAGACCGACGGCAAGGTAACGCACGTCGTCCTCGGCATCGGCACCGGTGGCACGGTCACGGGCGCGGGCCAGTACCTCAAGGAGCGCAATGCCAAGATCCAGATCGTCGGCGCCGATCCCCAGGGGTCGCTGTACACCGGCGGCATCCACCCGTACAAGGTCGAGGGCATCGGCGAAGACTTCTATCCCGGTACGTTCGATCCAAAGCTCGTCGATCGCTGGATGCGCGTGTCCGACCGCGACTCGTTCCTCACCGCGCGCCGCCTCACGCGTGAGGAGGGCATCCTCGTCGGCGGCTCGACCGGCACCGCGATGTGGGCCGCCCTTGAGATGGCCAAGGAGCTTGACGAGAACTCTTTCGTCCTCGTGCTCTTCGCCGATTCCGGCCGCTCGTACCTCTCGAAGATCTACAACGACGAATGGATGCGGCAGAACGGCTATCTCGAGCGCTACCCGGTGCAGGCGACCGTGCTCGACGTCGTGCGCGACCGCATGGGCACGCCGGGTCTGATCGTCGTGTCGAAGGGGCAGAGCGTGCGTTCGGCCATCGACACGATGCAGCAGTACGGCATCTCGCAGATCCCGGTCGTCGCGGACGGCGAGGCCACTCTCGTCACCGACATCGTCGGCAGCGTCCAGGAGACGACGATGCTCGACCGCGTCTTCCGCGAGCCGGCGCTCGTCGACGAGCGGGTCGAGCGCGTGATGGAGGCGCCCTTTCCAGTGGTCCAGGCGAGCGAGGACATCGAGCGCCTCTACGCCGAGCTCTCCTCCGGCGTGCCGGCCCTGCTCGCCGCGTCCAACGACCGACCCGTCTCGATCATCACCAAGGCAGACCTGCTCGAGTTCGTCGCCCACCAGCGGCGGCGCGCCCGCTGATCACGCCCGAGGCGCCCGAGGATTACGCAGCGTAAATTTTCGTGAGTCCTAAATCGCTTGTGCCCTTGCTGGTGCTTTGCGAAGATTCCCGCCGTGACCGCAGTCATCGTTTCGTGCGGATGTATCGGGGATAGCCGCGCTGATCGGATCTGCGGCGCATGGCACGATCGACGCGACACAGCAGCGGTCGCGCTGAAGCGCGTCAAGCATTACGCGCCGTCAAGCATGCGTGATGACGCGGGTCGAACATGAAGAGCAGGGGTAATGTGGGGAGGTTTTCGGGATGGCTGCGCTGATCGAGTTCGTATGCATCGCAACGCACGCGCACCATGGCGATCCATCGATCACGTTGGAACAGCGAGCGTGGGCGTACTGCGCGGCGGGGGCCAACGACGATCATCAGTGGACGCGCATCGATCCGACCGCCGTCGAGACGCTTCGCTCACCGGCCCGCAATGGCCGGCTGCATCTGACGCCTGACCAGAGCGACGAACGCACGTTGACTGGCCGCCCAGCTCGGTAGCGCGCGCGCCCGATCCCGCGCGCCCTTCGCGAGCCTGCGCCGCAGCCACGTGTCGCTCATCAATCGGAGGGCGCTGACGAGCGGGCGAACACGGCGCGGCGGCACGAACAGGCCCGCATCGCCGACGATCGCGCGCACCGGAGCGATATCCGATGCGATGACCGGTAGGCCGTGCTCGAGCGCTTCAGCGAAGACGGTGCCATATCCCTCGCGTTGCGTCGGCAGCACGAAGGCGTCCGCCTCCGCGTAGCGTCGTGCGAGCGCGCGTTCGTCAAGCTTCCCGTGGATGGCTACGCGAGAGCCGCTCCCGCTTCTCCTGATCCGCTCGAGGACCGCGGCGCGGTACGGGCCGGCGCCGCTGTCGCCAACGAGGTCCAGGTGTATCCCCGGCACCAGCGCGGCCGCTGCCACCAGCGTCGCGACGCCTTTCGACGGTGACCAGTTCGCGACCGACAGTATTCGGAGCACGTCATCGTCGCGCGGTCGGGCTCGACGCCTGAGGCGCGGGATACCGTCGCGGCCCGGCGGGATCACACTGACACGTGACCGCGGCAGGCCGAGCGCGCCTGCAAGGCTGGGGCTGACCGCGACGACATGGTCGGCGGCTCGCAGCAGCGCGCGCGTTCCCCGCGCGTTCGTGGGCATATGCATGAGCGCGATGACGCGCGTGTCCAGCTCCGCGCGCGCCCAATCAACGAGTGGCGCGGCGATGGGGATCGCGATGCTGTCGATCACGATGAGCCGTGGACGAAGACGTGCGAGCTCCGATCGCGCGTGCGTCCTCGATCGGACGAAGATGATCCGGAGCGGCACCCCCGCGCGCCGGCAGGCGAGTTCCATATGCCGGTCATAGAGGTTGCCGCCCGTGCGGCGCGCGATGTCGCCGCTGACGAGGAGCACCGCTCGCTCAGTCGTAGGTGAGGATCACCTGCACGGTCTCCTCGGGCCGCTGGTCCACGAGCTCGTACGCCTCGGACGCGCGCGCGAATGGGATGCGGTGCGTGATCAGCGGCCCGAGCAGGAGCTCGCCGAGCAGCGAGAGGGAAACCTCGCGGCGCCGCTGGCGGTCCCAACGCGGCGCGAGGGCCGGATCGAGCTCGGAGACCTGCGAGCTGACGAGACGCAGGCGAGCGCGATGGAAGCGCGAGCCCAGATCGAGGCTCACCGGCTTGCTGCCGTACCACGAACAGACGACGACGTTGGCTTGGAAGGCGGCCGCGTCGATCGCGAGCTGAAGCGCGCTCGCATTGCCGCTCGCCTCGATGACCACATCGGCGCCGCGGCCATTCGTGCGCGTGGCGATCCGGGCCAGCGCGTCGTCGGGCGTGACCGCATCGTCGGCACCGCAGCGCATCGCGAGCTCGCGTCGGACCGCGATCGGCTCGACCGCGGTGACGCGCGCGCCCGCGAGATTCAGGAGCTGCGTCAGCAGCAGCCCGACCACGCCCTGTCCGATGACCGCGACCTCCTCACCCAGACGCGGGTGCGCGTCGAGCACGACAGTCAGCGCCGTCTCGCAGTTCGCGAGGAACACGCCGAGCTCGGGTGGCAGGCGCTCCGGGAGACGCACCACCGTGGCGGCGCTCGCGAGGTACTCCTCCTGATGCGGGTGATGTACGAAGACCCGATCGCCCGGCGCGAGATCCGCGACGCCGGCGCCGACCGCGATCACCTGGCCGACGCTGGCGTAACCGAACTTGATGGGAAATCCGTAGCTGCCCGCGAGCGTCGGCAGGTCCAGCGCGAGATTCGCTGAGACCTGCCCGCGGAAAACGAGCATCTCGGTGCCGTGCGAGAGCCCCGAGGCGATCGCGCGGATGCGGACCTCTCCCGAGCCGGGCGCGCCGACGGTCTCGCTGCGGATCTCGACCTCGCGCGCGCGCGGGAACCAGACACTCCCAGCCATCACGCCCTCTGCGGCAGGTCCTCCCACTTCGGTTCGCCGTAGAAGATAAGGTCCTCGCCGCACGTCACGAAGCGCGCGCTGGAGAAGGTCAACGCCTGGCGCAGGTAGTCGATCTGGAGGTCGCCGACGGCCGCGACGCCTTCGCCGATCACCTTGGGCGCGATGCACACGGTGAGGCGATCGACCAGCTGGCCGCGCAGCGCCGAGGTGATGACCCCGCGGCCGCCTTCGATCAAGAGCGAACCCACGCCGATGCCGCGAAGCCGCCGCAGGAGATCCGCCAGGTCGACCGCGCCGCTGTCGTTCGCGTGCGCGCGCAGGATCTCGCCACCCGCGGAGCGGATCGCGCGCGCTCGTTCCTCGGGTGCGGACGGTGTCGTGGCGATGATCGTGCGCGCCGTCCGATCGGCGAGGACGTTGGCCGCGATCGGGAGCCGGAGCGTGCTGTCCACGATCACGCGGATCGGCGAACGACCCTCGACGAGGCGGACGGTGAGGCGCGGGTCGTCGACGAGGACGGTTCCGATGCCGACCATGACGGCGTCGTGTGAGGCCCGAAGCTCATGCGCCAGCCGAAGCGACGATTCGCCGCTCACCCAGTGGGCGTCGCCGGTGTGTGCCGCGATTCGTCCGTCGATCGTCTGCGCCCAGTGGACGGTCACCGCTGGACGCGCGTGATGTCCGTTCGGACGCGGGGCTGACGAGACGAGCGGTTCGCCATCCAGGAGGTGTCCCATCCGGCGCGCCTTCGTGCGCAGATAGCTTAGGTTGACGCGATTGGGGAGCGCCTCGATCGGCACGCGTTCCACGACCTCGATCCCATGGTCCGCGAGCGCCTCCAGTTTGGACGGATTGTTCGTCATCACGCGTGCGCGTCGGACGCCGAGCCTCCGCAGCACGGCGGCGGCCGCGGCGTAATCGCGCCCGTCGATCGGGAGCCCCAGCGCGACGTTCACATCGACGGTGTCGAGGCCGCCGTCCTGGAGCGCGTACGCGCGGATCTTGTCGAACAGACCGATGCCCCGTCCCTCATGGCGCAGATAAAGGAGCACGCCGCGGTCGGCATGCCCTACCTGCTCGAGGCCGGACTCGAGCTGCTCCCCGCAGTCGCAGCGCAGGGAGCCGAGCGCCTCGCCGGTGAGGCATTCCGAGTGAAGGCGCACGAGCACCGGCTCGTCGCCGGCGACCTCGCCGTGGACGAGGGCGACGACCTCGGTCTCGTCGCCGAGCCGGAAGACGTGGATCTGCAGCTCGCCGTGCCGCGTTGGGAGCGACGCGGCCGCCTCTGTTTCGCGTGCATGACGCGCGATCACGGTCCCGGGCGAAGCAAGCGGCGCGCCAGTGGCCGCGAGAGCATCCGGCACGGGCGCGTCCTCGCGTGTGTAACGAGACGTCAACGGAGGTCTCACCGGACGAGGCCGCGCACGACGCCGAGCAGCTCCTCGAGCTCGAACGGCTTCGCGAGATAGGACGCGACGCCGAGAGCACGTGCACGCTCGGGGAGATCGTCGGCCGCGCTCAGTAGCAGGACGGGCACGTTGCCCATGCCCCGGATGCGCAGCGCACTCAGGATGCCTTCCGCGCCGCCGACGCGCTTGAGGCGCAGGTCGAGCACGACCAGATCCGGTGGGAGATCGAGCTGTTCATTGAGACCGGCCGCGTCGTTCACCGAGACCGGCGCGTAGCCCTCCGTCTCGAGGATGTCCGAGAGGAGCGATGCGATGTCGCCGTCGTCCTCGACGACGAGCACGCGCCGACGTCGCTCCGTCCCTTCCCTCACAGCAACACGCTACGCCGCATACTCAACCGCGTGCCGACGCGCAAGCGCAAGCCCGGTTTCGATACCCTCGCGATCCACGCCGGACAGGAGCCAGAGGGGCTCACCGGCGCCGTAACGGTACCGATCTTCCAGACCTCGACCTTCGCCCAGGTCGCGGTGGGGAGGAACAAGGGCTACGAGTACGCGCGGACCGGGAATCCGACCCGGACGGCCCTCGAGACCTGTCTCGCAGCGCTCGAAGACGGGCGCTGGGCGCTGGCGTTCGGCTCGGGCATGGCGGCGACCGACGCCATCGCGCACCTGCTGAAGGCCGGCGACCACGTGGTGATGGGCGACGACGTGTACGGCGGGACCTACCGCCTCTTCATCCGCGTGTTCGAACAGCTCGGCGTCGCGACGACGGCCATGGACATGCGGCAGCTCGCAGGTGTGCGGAAGGCGATGCGCACGACGACGCGCCTCGTCTGGATCGAAACGCCGACCAACCCGCTGCTCAAGGTCCTCGACATCCGCGCCCTCGCCGACATCGCGCACACCCGAAAAGCGCTCGCGGTCGTCGACAACACGTTCGCGAGCCCGTATCTGCAGAACCCGCTCGCGCACGGCGCGGATCTGGCCCTTCACTCGACGACCAAGTACATCGGCGGTCATTCCGACGTCGTCGGCGGCGCGATCGCCGGCGCCGACCCGGAGCTGCGCGAGCGTCTCGCGTTCCTTCAGAACGCCGTCGGCGGCGTGCCCGGACCGCTCGACGCGTGGCTCGTGCTGCGCGGCGCGAAAACGCTCGCGGTGCGCATGGAGCGTCACTCCGCGAACGGCCAGGCCGTCGCGGAGTGGCTCACGCAGCATCCCAAGGTCTCGCGCGTGAACTACCCCGGCCTGGGCTCGCATCCGCAGCACGACCTCGCGAAGCGTCAGATGCGCTCGTTCGGCGGGATGCTGTCGTTCGAGCTGAAGAGCGGCGAGGTGGCGGCGAAGCGGATGGCGGCGCGCACGAAGATCTTCGCGCTCGCCGAGTCACTCGGCGGCGTCGAGTCGCTCATCGAGGTCCCGCTCGCGATGACCCACGGCTCGGTGCGGGGCACCAAGCTCGCGCCGCCGGCCGGGCTCGTCCGCCTGTCGGTCGGCATCGAGACGGTGCACGACCTCATCGAGGATCTGGCGCAGGCGATCGGCTAGCGACGCGCCCGGCGCCGTGCGAGCGCGAGCCTACGCCGTCGACATGCGCTCGACCCACCTGGCGCGCCACTCCGGTGCGTCAAACGCGGCACCGAAGATCATCGTCTCCTTGCACACCTTTCCATCGCGGAGCTCGATCACCGTCGCGACGTGCCACGGCTGACTGTCGCCCGGGTACCTCCATTTTGAGAGGGTGGTGTACACGTCGCCCGTGCCCATGATCCGCAGCAGCGTCCCGGAGGGCGTCGGGACCCAATGATCTTCGCTGCCGATCACCGCGCCGGTCGTGATCTCCGGCCGGCTTGGATAGTGCTCCATGATCGCGCGTGCGTTCGCTGTTCCTCGGACTCGCTCACCGGACTGCGGATACTCCGAGACGTAGTCGCGGTGCCGAAGCTCGTCCAGCACGTCGTAGTCGTGATCGACATGCGCCTTCGCGTAACGCTCGACGACTTCATGATTGCTCTTCTCGGTCACGGACCTCTCCTCCCGAGCGCCCCTTAGATCGCCCTCATACGGTTGTTCTTCGCGTCATGCGTGACCTCGGCGAGGCCCAGCGCTTCCAGCAGCGGCGGCATGTACACGCCGAATCGGCCGCGCAGACCTCTCTTCAATCCGTACCAGCCCTTGACCGGATTCTTCGCCGAGCGGCCCCACGCCTCCACGCCGCCGTCCGCAGCGGGCTTCTGCTCGTCCGAGCCGCCGAGTGGCATCCAATCGCCGTGCGCCTTCAGCATCGCGTGCAGGTCGTCGATCGCGCGAAGGTGATAGCGGAGCTCCGTCGCTCCGACGACGCACACGATGGCCGGCGGATCCGCGTCGTCCGCGCGGTACATCTGGTACTCCGACGTGCCGGGTGGTGTCTTGAGCTTCCAGGGCTTCGCCTTCGTGCCATCACCACTGGCCTTGGCCGCGGGCTTCGACGTCGCCTTCGCTGTTGCCATCCCAATATCTCCCCAAGCGTCGCTGGGGCGAAGATACGCTAGCCGCGTGAACGTCGCGATCGCGTTCGGCGCGGGCATCCTCTCGTTCCTCTCACCGTGCGTCCTCCCGCTCGTGCCCGCGTTCCTGGTGAACATGGCCGGCGAGGCGGCGCTCGCCGGAACGCAGCGCATGCGCACCGTCGCGCACGCGCTGGCGTTCGTCCTCGGCTTCAGCGTCGTGTTCACGCTGCTCTGGGTAGCGATCGCGCTGGTAGGCGCGCTCGCGGGCGACCTCGTGTACTGGCTGCAGCGGATCGGCGGCATCCTGCTCATCGTGCTTGGGATGCACATGGTCGGCCTCATCACCATCCCGTTCCTGATGCGCGAGCTCGATCTGCGTCTCGAGGGCAACACCACCGGACTGCCGCGCTCGTTCCTCATCGGACTTGCCTTCGGTGTCGGCTTCACGCCGTGCGTCGGTCCGTACCTCGCGCTCATCCTCGACCTGCTCCTCAACGAGGACCTCGCGTCCGGCGCGGTGCTTCTCCTTGCCTACGCGCTCGGTCTGGGCGTGCCGTTCCTCGTCATCGCGGCAGGTGTCGGCGGGACGCGTCGCGTGACGCGCGCGCTCGCGCGCGGGATCCGCGTCCTGAACCTCGCCGGCGGCGTGCTTGTCATCGCGATGGGGTTCGTGCTCGTGTCAGGTCAGTTCGCGCGACTGCCGCAGCTCTTCAACTTCCTCTAGCTCGCGGCGGTCCGACCGGGCCGTTCAGATGTGCGCCAGATGAACAGGAACGGCAGGACCGTGATCGCGAGCGCCGCTGTCGAGACCCCGATCGCGGCCGGCGCACCGAAGCGGTCGGCAGAGGCCAGCAGCAGCGGCATCGCGGCGGCGAGGCCGAGCTCGAACAGCAGCGCGCTCAGCGACAGGATCGTTGCACGCTGGGCGCTGGGGATCAGATCGTTGAGGCGCGCCGTCAGCAGTGGTCCACACAGCGCGGGCACGAGCGCGACGGCGAGCATCAACGCGACCGCCGGGATGGATGGGAACAGCGCGAGCGCGCCGGTCGCGATGAGCAGCACGGCGACTCCCGCCGTCACGACGTTCGTCAGCGCGAAGCGGCCCTGGGTCCGGTGGGCGAGCCACGACGCCACGACGTTGGTGAGCTGAACTCCGACGACGACGACGCCGAGCGACGCGATGGGCAAGCCCACGACCAGCGCGTACGGCTGGAGCAAGGCGTAGTAGACGACGAGGGGGACGACCAGCATCATCGCGCTGAGGAGCAGCAGCGCGCGGACGATCGGGCGGCGCGCGGCGATCCCGATGGCGGCGCGAACGTTCTTCCAGTAACCGAGACGGACCTCGCCCTCCTCGTCGGTGTGCGGTGGCTCTTTCATCGTCAGCGCGAGCGCGCTCGCAACGAGAGCGCCGATGCCGCACAGCGTGAAGCAGAGTGTGATGTCGACCGTCGCGAGTGCCGCGCCCGCGAGCGACGCGATGCCCTGTGAGCCTTGCTGGATCGCCGTGTACCGGCCCATCTGCTTCGCGGCCTCTGCCGCGCGGCCGTCCGCCCGAAGGCTGTCGTACAGCAGGGCCGAGTCCGCGCCGCTCACGAACGCCGACGACGAGTTCCACAGCGCGTAGCCCAGAAGGAACAGCGGCGACAGCGCATCGGCGAGGATGAGGAACATCGACATCGCGTAGGCGAACGCGCCGATCGCGATCGACGCCTTGCGGCCCCAGCGGTCGGCGATCGCTCCGGTCGGCACCTCGAGCGCCGCGGTGATCAGCCAGGCGGCGGCCTCGAGCAGGCCGATCTCGGTGAGGTTCAGTCCCTTCCGCTGCAGGAAGACGACCCAGATCGGCACCCAGAGGATGAACATGATCAGCGCCTGGACGGTGAAGAGACGCCAGGTGTTCCCGCGGTAGCTGCCTATCGCTGACCGCCACTTCGTCGGCGACGCACCAGGTCGAGAGCTGCCCCTGGCCACTCCGGGTAGGTAAAGGCGAAACCGCCCTCGACCAGGCGAGCCGGAACGACGCGGCGGCTCTTGAGGATGAGCTCGGTCTCCGTTCCCATGACCATGGCGCCGACCTCGAGCATCCATTTCATCGCGGGCAGTGCAACGCGAACGCCGGCCGCGCGCCGGAGTGTGCGCATGAAGTCCTCCTGCGGGAGCGGGTTCGGCGACGAGACGTTCACGACTCCCGCCAGCCCGTCATGCGCGATGATCCAGAGGACGGCCCGTACGAAGTCCGAGTCGTGGATCCACGACACGTACTGGAGTCCGTCGCCCGAGCGCCCGCCGAGCCCCCTTCCGACGAGCTCCATGAGCGTCGCGAAGGGGCCGCCGTCCTCGGGACTCATGATGATCGCGGAGCGGAGGGCGACCTTGCGCGTCCTGGGGACGTCAGCTTCGTCGAGGGTCGCCTCCCACGCGCGCGCGACATCGATGCTGAATCGCCACGTATCCGGCACGCTCGGTTCGGAACCGCCGCCGATGACCCCGCTCGCCTCATCGTTTGGCGCGTCGTAGCGGTGCGCGTAGATCGTCGCCGTGCTCGCTTGGAGCCAGACGCGCGGCGGCGTCCTGCTGTTCGCGATCGCGGTGCCTACCGCGCGCGTGGACTCGACGCGCGAATCCATGATCTCCGCTCGATGCGCCGGGGTGTACCGGCAGTTGACGCTCCGCCCGGCGAGGTTGATCACGACGTCAGCCCCGTCGATCTCCTCCGACCATTCGCCGACCGTCCTGCCGTCCCAATGGGCGACGCGCCACGGAGCGGATCGCGGCGCCCTGCTGAGGACGACGACGTCGTCGCCACGTGACGCGAGTGCGCGAGCCAGCAGTGTTCCGACGTGACCGGAGCCGCCGGGAATGACGATCTTCACACGGGCAGCGCGACGATCGCGTCGACCTCGACGAGCAGCTCTTCGCGCGCGAGTCCGGCTACGACCGCGGTGCTCGCCGGCCGCAGGTCGCCGAGAATCGCGCGTCTCACCACGACGAGCAGCGGCAGGTTCGCGCGATCGAGGACGTAGTTCGTGACCTTCACGATGTCGTCCGGGCCCGCGCCGACCGCATCGAGCGTCACCTTGAGATTGCGATACGTCTGCTCCGCCTGCGCGCGGAAGTCGCCCACGCCCACGACGTTGCCCTCCGCGTCGAAGGCTGTCTGCCCCGCGATGAACGCGAACCCATTCGCGACGACGACATTCGCGTAGCGCGGCGACCGGAACAGGTCCGGTGGATCTATGAAGCGCGGCTTGGCGTTCGGCATAGCGTCCCTCCGGCACGAAGTCAGGATTCGGAGACTAGTTAAGCGGTTCGCACGCGTAGATGGTCAGTCGGCCGTCCCCAGCAGTCCATAGATCCCAGGTCGCGCTTAAGACTCAAGCTCCCAGAGGCGCCGCATCTCGTCAGAGCTGCCGAGCAGATCGTCGAGCGTGCCCTGCGCCTCGAGGCGCCCGTCCTGTAACACGATGATGCGGTCGGCGCGGCGCAGCGCGGGCCGGCGGTGTGAGACCGCGAGGATCGTCGCGGCTCGGTCGATCGACTTGGGTCCGTCGAGCAGGCGCTCCCACAGCGTGCGCTCCGTCTCGACGTCGAGCGCGCTGGAGAGATCGTCCACGACGAGCAGCTCGGCGCGCCGCACGAACGCGCGCGCCGCGGCTGCGCGCTGCACCTGACCACCGGAGAGCCGCACGCCGCGCGCGCCGACCAGGGTGTCGAGGCCGTGCGTGAGCTGCGCGACGTCCTGCTCCAGCACCGCGGCGCGGACCGCCGTCCCCACCGCCGTCTCGACCGGGCCGAGTCCGAGCAGGATGTTCGCCTTCAGCGAATCGCTGAACAGGCGCGGGACCTGCGGCACGTACGCGCAGCGCGGCGGGACGAAGAACGTCGCCGGGTCCAGGGCGACCTCGCCGTTCCAGCGGATCTCACCGGCATCGCGCGGCAAGAGGCCGAGCAGTACGCGGAGAAGCGTCGTCTTGCCGGCGCCGACACGTCCGGTCACGACGGTGAACTCGCCGCGCCGCAGGGCGATCGACACGTTGTCGATGCCGGGGCCGCGCTCGCCGTCGCTCGGTGCGCGGCCGAAGCGGTACGTCAGGCCGATCGCCTCGAGGCGCTGCAGCTTGTCGATGGCGACCGGCGCGACGGCCGGCGCGTCGCCGAGCGCCGGCTCGGCGAGATCGAGCGGCATGCTCACGACGAGCGTCGCGGCCGGCACGTTCGTCGCGCCGCCGCGCATCAGCGCGAGCATGCGCCCGACCGACACGCCGAGCTGCTTGTACTGAGTGAGGAACAGCCCGAGGAACCCGCTGAACTCGGTCACGAAGCCGAGGTACGAGACGAACAAAGCGAAGTCGCCGACGGTGAAGGTCCCGTCGCGCATCGCCTGCGCGCCGAGCAGCAGGATCATGCCGGTCCCGAGGTACACCGTGTTCCAGTAGACCGAGCCGGTGAGCAGCGCGAAGGCGCGCTCGCGGAGCACGGTCTTGCGGCGCAGCTCGCTGAGACGCCGGAAGTGCTCGACCACGCCACGCTCCGCGCGCGCGAGCTGCACGGCTTGCACCGCGCCGAAGATCTCGCCGAGCGCGCCCGTGACGCGGCTCGTCGCGATCTGGCTCGCGGCGCGCGACTGTTGCAGCCGTCGCGTCGCGACCTGAGCCACGCCTACGATCGCAACGAGCGGGACGAAGACGAAGATCGTGATCGTCGCGTTCACGCGTAGAAGGATCGCCATCGCGGCGATGGAGAAGACGGTCAGGCTGGTCATGTCGACGGTCCAGTCGCTGCCGTCCTCGGCGTGCTGGACGTCGTCGCGGAACACGCTGAGGGCTTCGCCAGGGGAGCGGTCGAGCGCCCGCGCACCGGGACGCCGCAGGATCTCGGCGAGCATGTTGCGCTGCAGCACCGCGCTCACGCTGAAGCGGAAGAACACGTCCATCGTCATCCCCGCCGTATTCGCGACCGCTCCCGCGATGCCGGTCCCGACGAACGCCGCCAGGATCCAGGCGATGGCCGGCGGATCGGCCGTGCCCCGCTGCAGCGCGTCGAAGGCCTGCTGCGCGACGAGACCCGGAAGCAGCCGCGCGCAGTACACGGCCGTCCAGAGCACGTCGTCGGCGAAATAGATCCACGGCCGGAACGTCGCCATATGCCAGAGGAAGCGGCCGGTACCGAGCGACTGCGTGCTCATACCAGCACCTGCTCGAGCCCGGTCCGCAGCAGCTCCGAAAAGCGCGACGATGGATCCTGCGCGAGCGTGGCGCGCCGCCCCTGTTCGACGATGCGGCCGTCCTCGAGGATGATGATCCGGTCGCAGCGCTGCACGGTCGCGAGGCGGTGGGCGATGACCACGCCGGTGCGATCCGCGAGCAGCGCGTCGATCGCTCGCTCGATGTGCCGCTCCGTCGCCGGATCGAGCCGCGACGACGCCTCGTCGAGGATGACCAGACCGGGATCGCGCAGGAACACGCGTGCGAACGCGAGCAGCTGCGCCTCGCCGGCCGAGAGCCCGCCCGCGAGCATCTCCGTGTCGAGCTCGCTGGCGCCGGCGTTCTCCGGCATTGAGCGCGCGCGAAGCCAGCCGCCGAGACCGATGCGCACGAGGACCGCGGTGATGCGCGCGTCGTCGATCGTGGGGTCGAAGAAGGTGACGTTCTCGCGCACGCGTGCGTGAAAGAGCTGCACATCTTGGCTCACGAGCGTCGCGCGGTCGCGCACGTCGTCGAGCTTCGCGTCGCGCAGGTCGACCCCGCCCAGGCGGATCGCGCCGTCGGTCGGGTCGTAGAAGCGGAGCAGGAGCCGCGCGAGGGTGGTCTTGCCGCTGCCGGTGCGCCCCAGGACGCCGAGCACCTCGCCGGGCGCGAGCCGCAACGAGATGTCATGCAGGACGAGCTCGTCGTGCTCGGCAGCGGTTGGTTCGTACCCGAACGAGACGGCGTCGACTTCGACGGCGAGCGGCCCCGCGGGGATCGCGACGCCACGCCCCTCCGGAAGACGCGACTCGGTGCGCAGGAGCTCGGTGACGCGACCGACGCTCGCGACGGCGCGCTGCATCTCCTCGAGCTCGCGCCGCAGCTGCTCGATCGGCCGGCGGAGCATGTCGGTGTAATGGAAGAGCAGGTACACCGTGCCGAGCGTGATGACGCCGAGGCTCCAGAGATACGCGCCGATCCCGAACGCGACCGCGTTGCCGACGGCGAACAGGATGATGGTCGTCGACCAGAGCACCGAGCCCGCGTAGATCGCCCTTCGGCGCGAGGCGAGCCACGCGCGGTGATGGGCGGCGAGCCCGCCCATGACATGCGCCTCCGCCCCGCTGGAGCGGATGTCCTCAGTGCCGGCGAGGCGCTCGCCGATGAAGCCGTACATCTGCGCGGAGACCTCGCGCACACGACCCCAGTACTGCACGGCGATGTTGCGCAGCGGCCCGGCCATCAGGAACACCGCGACCACCGCGAACACCGTGAGCGCCAATCCCGCGCGCAGATCCTCGCGGGCGACGACGATGAGGACGCCGATGAGCAGCGCCACGTTGCCGAGGACGTTGACGACGAAGCGCGAGAAGAACGCGGCGAGGGCGGTCACGTCGCCGTCGATACGCTCGATGAGCTCGCCCGACGTGCGTGCCTTGTGGAAGGTGAGGTCGAGGCGCAGGCAATGCAGCGCGAGATCGGCTCGCAGCGCGTTCGTCGCCGTCCAGCCGAGATCCTCGCCGACGTAGACGGCCCACGCACCGAGCAGGTACGTCACCACCGCGACGGCGACGAACGCCAGCGCGATCCTCACCAGGATGTCGAGCTCGGCGCCCGCGATCGCCCTGTCGATGAATGCGCGCAGCAGCTGCGGGCCGACGAGCTGGAGGCCGATGGACGCGAGAAGCACCACGGCGAGCAGCGCGGTCCGCCGCCACTGCGGCGCGACATAGCGCCGGAAGAGGTCGAGGTAGGGATTGCCGGCTTGCATCTTCGGGAGTTTCTCATGGGAGCGGCGCCACTCCGCGCGGACTGCGACGTACGCTAAGGAACGTGACCGAGGTCATGGAGGACCACCGCCCGCGCATGCCGCGCGTCGTCACCGCCATCGTCGTCGGCGCGATCGCGCTCGCGTCGCTCGCCGCGCTCGTATGGCCGTCGCTCCCGATGAACCAAGGCGCGGCCGGACCGACGCAGGTCGGCGTCATCCGCCGGCAGATCGACGGCCCGAACATGGCCGGGCGCATCGGTGCTCAGGCGCCGGACTTCGAGTGGAACGCGCCCGATGGCTCGACGCGCATGCTCGCGAGCCTGCGCGGGAAGGTCGTGGTCATGAACTTCTGGGCGACGTGGTGCAAACCGTGCCGCACCGAGATGCCCGCGCTGAACAGCGTGGCGCGGGGGAGCGACGCGGCCTTCCTTGCCGTCGATCTCCAGGAGGACGGCGCGCGGGCGCGCTCGTTCTTCGATGAGCTCGCGCTCGACCGTCTCGACCCGATCCTCGATCTCGACGGTCAGACGACGCGCCGCTACGGCGTCGTAGGTCTCCCCGTCACGTTCTTCATCGACGCGCAGGGCGTGATCCGGCACATCGAGCGCGGCGAAATGGACCAGAGCGTCATCCGCGAGGGGATCGCGAAGGCGCGGTAGCCGGGTCCTGGTCGTCCGCCCACCTCCTCGGCAGCCAGGCGTTGCGTTTACGTTTTGTTGTCCCCCCGAAAGTAGGGCTTCATGTTCGCGCGGCCGAGCCGTAGAAAGACCGCATGGTGGGAGTCGACGACGCGAGCGTCGCGTCGGACGGGCGGATCCGCGTCGTCCTGGGCGGCGACCGAGGCGACGCTCGGCGCGCGCTGTATGACGTGCTCGTCGCCCAACCGGATATCGAGCTCGTCGGCGTCGCGGACGACGGCGAGACCGCGCTGCATCTGCTGCGCTCGCTGAGACCCGACGTCGCCCTGCTCGACGAGGACATGGCCGCTTTCGGCGGCGGCGCCGTCGCGCGCGTGCTCGCATCCGAGCTGCCGGGTCTGCAGGTCGTCGTGCTGACGGCACCCGTGAGGGGAGAGGCATGCCCGCTCAGCTAGCGCCGCGCCTGCGCGTCGTCGTCGCCGACGATCACGACTCGATCCGGGAAAACCTGCGCTACCTGCTGAACTCTGAGAGCGATCTCGAATGCGTTGGCACGGTGAAGGACCCTCTTCGCTGTGTCGACGTCTGCCTCGAGCTTGGACCCGATGTCCTCGTCCTGGACAACAACATGCCCGGCCTGAGCGGGCTCGCGATCGCGCGCGTGCTCGCACGAGAAGCGCCCGACATCACGATCGTCATGTACACCTTCGAGCTCGACGCCTGCAATGACGCCAGCGCCGCAGGGGCGCTGGCCTGCGTTGCGAAAGATGGGCCGTACGAGCTGCTCTTGCGCGCGATCCGCGCAGCCCGACCACAACCTCTTCCCGTCTAAGACCCTTTCAGCCCCACCCCCCGCGAACGGCCCTCGACGATCGAGGGCCGTTGCCCGCGGAGACGTGTTACGCGACGCGGGTGTCGCGGTCGCGCACCTCGGCGGGGGTTCGGGCGGCGGCGACGACGACAGCTCGATTTCGCGCCTCAAGCTCGACACGCCAAGACTTACGCCGCGCGCTGTCGAAACCGCGATCGAACGCGCCGATCGCACAGAAACCCGTCACGATCGTGCCGAGCGCGATACCGACAAAGAACGAGAAATCCAGCACGCGCCAACTGTAGTGTCGAGCTGTCTACGCTCGCATGACCTCTCCGTCATGCGAGCAGGCCCAGTGGGGCCACACTCGGGACGTGGAGCTCTTCACGTGGCTCGTTGGTTCGCAGATCGGACTGAGCGTCGCGGCGCTCGCGGCGCTGGCCCTCCTGAGTTTGGCGATCCTGCGTGACGTCATCCATCGCGCGATCGTGCGTGTGCCCGCTATTGGCTCAGCATGACCGTCCGAAGCGGGAAATCTTCGACGACTAGGGACAGGAATGCGCCAAGGAGGGTGAGGCCGACGAGCGTCCACAGGAGCTCAGGTCGAGTAAGCAGGGACCCGCCACGCGGCATCGCGCTCGGCTCGCCCCAGTCTTCCTGTCTCGCGCTGTCTTCTAATGCGGTCGCCATCGAGTCCTCCACGCGCGCGCCATGCGAGGTCGATGGTCCGCTGTCAGCCCGCGCGAGTCATGACCGAAGCGTCATCGCGAGCGATTCCGGCCGCACAACCCAGACGCGGATGGCGCCGTCGGCTCCTCGTCGTGGCGTGAGTTGCGCTGAGACGCAACCCACGGGCCCAACTCCTCCGGCACCACATCCGCTACGCGGCGCGCCCACAACAGCCTGACCTAAAATCGCGACGTGTCACAGAGCGATTCGATCGCCCAGGCGAGGAGATCCGAGCGCGCAGTCCGTGTTCTCTTGGTGGTCGGCGATAAAGCAGTCGCGAACACGGTCGACCTCACGTTGCAGCATGGGCCGTATGTCCGTCGGCTCGTCGAGACGGTCGCGGCGGGCAAGGTCGCGATCGAAGACTGGAAGCCCCATCTCCTTCTGGTCGACATCGACGTCGAGGCGGGTCGGGCGGTCCAGCTCATCGACGAGGCGCGAGCCCACGGGCCGACTGGCGTCATCGCCCTGACGCGACGCAGCGACCTGCGCGGAAAGCTCGACGCCTTCGAGCGCGGGGCTGACGATTACATCAGCGTCCCGTTCGTGCCGGACGACCTCGTCGCCCGCGCCCACGCGTTGATCCGCCGCACACACGGCACCGCCGGAGAGCTGCTTCCGCGCATGCGCATCGGTGACCTGGAGATCGACGTCCTGAATCGGAAGGTCCTCGCGGGTGAGCACGAGCTGCACCTCACCTCGTTGGAGCAGGCACTGCTCTACCTCCTCGCAGCGAACGCCGGCACGATCCTCACGCGCGAGCAGATCCTCGACGCGCTGTGGGGAACCGACTTCGTCATCGAAAGCAATGTCGTGGACAGGCATGTGCGCGCTCTCCGCGCCAAGCTGCAGAACGACTGGCATAGGCCTCGCTATATCGAGACCGTTCCGAACGCGGGCTATCGGTTCATACCCGTCTCACGCGCCGACAAGAACTCAGCCGGCTAGCTCTGCGGCGTTAGGTCGCGAGCGGCAGGGCCAACGCAAACGTGCTGCCAACGTCGCCCGAGCTATCGAGCCAGAGGCGTCCACCGTGTTGTGTAGCGAGCAGCCGACTGATGTGAAGGCCGAGCCCTGAACCGGGCACGCCGCGCGTGCGGAGGGTCCGGTAATACGGTGCGAACAGGCGGTCGCGCTCTTCCGCAGGGACGCCCACTCCACGATCCTCGACGCGCAGTTCTGCCTCGCCGTGGTTGGTCGTTACCGTGATTCTGATCGGCGTCCCCGCTGGGCTGTACTTGAGCGCGTTGTTGAAAAGATTGTCGAGGATCTGTGCGATGCGAGCGGGGTCGCCGCGCACACGGAGGCCCTCGTCAGGACACTCGAACCCAAAGCGTGCCGTGCCGTCGTACTCGTGCCGGACGATCGCGTCCGCTGCCGCTTCGCACAGGTCCAGGGTGCCAAGTTCGAGGCTCAGCGAGTTCGACTTGAGCCGTAAGTAGTCCTGCAGTCCGGCGATGAGCCTGGTCATTCGCTCGACCTGCTGCAACGCGACGTCCATCGCTGCGTGCGCGCGTTCCACGTCATTGGCCATGAGCTTCCGCGCGCGCTGCATCTGGCCGCTGATCGTGGTGAGCGGCGTCTTGAGTTCGTGGACCGCGGTGCTGAAGATGTCTGTCCTCGCCCAGTCCGCCGCCGATGGTCCAGTCAGGCTCGGGAAGATCGCTACCGCGACAGCGCTTTCCGGCCGTTGGACCGCGCTTCTCAGCGTCGCCAGGAACTCATCGACGACGAATGGCTTTGGAACGCTGCCCACGAATCCAGCCGCGCGGCTGCGCTGCGAGGTGCCCGTTCGTTCTTCAGCAAGTGCGTCATGGTCGGCGGTGAACATCAGGACCGGAAGGGACGGATGGTTCCGGCGGATGGCGGCCGCGTCGTCCCATGAGCGCGACCGACCGGTGCGGCGGACCTCGCCGTCGAGGATGACGCACTTTGGCTTGAAGCGATCGATCGCGTCGCCGATTTGCGCGTGGTCGGCGATCGTTACCGAGCGGTACCCCGCGTCGTCGAGCAGCGTCGTCATGAGTTTGCTGAGGACCACGTCGTCTTCGACAACGAGTACCGACGGTCTTGCCGCGAAAGCGTCCATCGCTCGGATGCTCGTTGGCGCGGCCGGACGCCGCATGACGATTCGGTCACGAGATTTCGACCGCAGGGATGACGGCTCCGGTTAGCAGGTGACGCAACCGTCATGCCGAAAGGAACGCCGACAGTCAAAGTGAGGCTATGTCGACGCGAGGCATCCCACTCGACCGCCGCGATAGAGATGACGCTACCGTCATGCGGACCCGTCGCGTCGGCTCGATGCTTGGGTTGCGTTGCGACGCAACCAAGTCCGACCGAGTCCTCGCGTGGCTACCCTCCGGGTTGCCGATCTTGAGATTGACGCTCTCGACCGACGCGTCCGCCGCGGAGCGCGCCAGCTATGGCTTTCGCCGGATGAGCACGCCCTCCTTTACACGCTTGCGGCGAGGGCCGGAACCGTCGTCAGCTATCGCGAAATCGCGGACGCACTTGGGAGAGGCGAACCCGATTTCCGGAACAACACGCTCGCGCGCCACCTCAGCAGCCTGCGCCGGAAGCTCCGAGACGACGCGGATCACCCCCGCTACATCGAGACCGTCGCCGGCATCGGCTACCGCCTTCTCCCGCTTCGCGCGACGTAAGGACACGCCGAACCCAGTGGCATCAGATGCCTGACACCAAAAACCTAGGAGGACCCTTGCCAAAAGACATTCCCCGACCGATTGACCCTGCGGCCGTCACGACGGCGCAGGAGCAGATGTTGACGCCGCGCAATGAAAAGCGAATGCGCGAGCTGCTCGACGCACTCTGCGACCCAGCCCGCATCAAGATCGTGCGCGCGCTCCGCGACACGACGCTCGCCGCAAGTGACTTGGCCCACGTCATCGGCCGCAACCGGCCCGCGACGAGCCAGCACCTGAGGGTTCTGCGCGACGTCGGCGCCATCGTCGCGAAACGCACAGGCAACGTCGTGAGGTACAAGCTCTCGAACGACGTCTCCGGCTCGATCATCGAAGAGGCCGCGTCCGTCTTCGACAAACTTCAGCCGGACACCGCGCCCGCCGCGGGGTAGTCTCCGCGATCGCGCCGGCCCGGAGCGTCAGCCTCGGTAGATGATCCGCGCCTCGAACGCGCGCTGGAACACGCGCAGCTCGTCCTCGAGCTCGTCGGGGTCGAAGCCTTCGGCGCGTGCGTGCGCCTTCACTTCGCGCAGCGCGAGCCGGAAGCCCAGGCTCGTCAGCGGTTTCATCGCGAAGCGCTGGAACCCGGCGGCACGAAGCTCGTGGATGTAGCTGCCGGCCTGATCGAGCAGCGCGATGCGCTCTGCGTCGTCGGCCTCGAGGGCCGCGAGGCAGGTCGGCATGGCGCGGTTGCTGATCGCCGCCCAGCGCTTCGCCGCGAGAGCGCCAAGGCCGAGGAAGTTGGTCGCGCGGTATGCGTGCCCGAGCGTGTCGTCCTGGATCGCGTCGGCGCGGGGACGAAGGATGCGGCCGAGCGCCTCGCGCCGTGCGTGGGCAGGGTCGTATGCGAGCTCCCGCGCCTCCCGCAACCGTCCGCGATCGGACACCGCGGCGCACACTATCAGCCGACCGCCTTGACGCAAGTGTCCAGAATCGTCAACAAGGCGCATGACATCGAAGGGGGAGGCAGTACATGGCGACTGAATTCATCGTGAAGCTGAGGGACCGACCGGGCTCACTCGCGGCCGCGGCTCAGGCACTCGCGGATGGTGGCGTGAATCTCTGGGGCACCGCGGCCTCGACCGGCGGCGGCAGCGGGACATGGGGTTTCGTCGTGAAGGACAAGGACACGGCGAAGGCGCGCCGCGCGCTGAAGAAGGCGGGTCTCCGCGCGACGGAGCGGAAGGCGATCGAAGTTCGTCTCGCGGACAAGCCCGGCACGCTCGCGCGAGTTGCATCGCGACTCGGCAAGGCGAAGGTGAACATCGCGTCCGAGTACGTGCTCGCGCCGGGTCGCGGCAACGTGACGGTCGCGTTCGGCGTGAAGGACGCACGCAAGGCCGAGAAGGCGCTCGGGCGGCGCTAGTACCGCCGTACCGGTCCGGCGCGTCATCGCGCACGAGTTGACCTGAAGCGAACCTCCCGACGACACACGTCGGGAGGTCTCGCATGCAGTGGTCGCGTCGCTTCTCCTCCGAACATGACGGACTGGCCACGATCGAATACGTGATCGGGGCCGCGGTCATCCTCGGGACTCTGGTCATTGGCGTGTCCGCGTGGAACAACGGGCTGGTCACTCGGCTGCAGGCGCTCGTCACCCAGCTGCAAACCGTCCGGTGACGGGCTGGCGCGGCGACGAGCGGGGCATGGCGACGCTCGAGACGACCTTGATGGTCGTCATCCTCGTGCCTCTGCTGTTCGCGATCCTCGAATTCGGATGGCTGACGCAGCGGTGGCTCGCGCAAGACGGAGTCACCCTTCAGGCCGCGCGCTACGCGGGCGAGCTCGGCGGAGACCGACCTGAGCTTCGCTCCTACGTCCAGGATCAGCTCCGACTCGTCGGCATCGAACCCTCCCATGTCACGGTCGAGGTCGAGCCTGCGTACGTCGGGTGGCGGGAGCCGGTGCGTGTCTCGCTGAACACCGAGGAGCGCATCGACCTGCCGTTCCTGTTCGCGACGACGGTCGCGATGCGATCCACGGCGGTCGCTCGCGGCGAGGTCAACCGATGATCCACGACGACGGCGGCACCGCAGCGGTCACCACGCTCGTGATGCTGCCGCTGCTGCTCGTCGTCCTCGCAGGTGCGCTCGAGCTTGGTGCGCTGCGGGCCGTGGCGTATCGCGCGGTAGCGGCAGCGGACCTCGCGACGATCGTCGCGGTCAACGATCAAGACCAAACCGAGCTGGAGCGGACCGGGAAGCTGCGGCTCGCGGCGGGCGCCGCCGACACCGCGCGCGACTACTTCGCGCGAAATCTGTCCGCGACGGCCTCCGCCCTCGCGGTGAGCGTGAGTGACATCGCAGCGGCGGCGGACATCGCGAGCTTCCCGACCGCGCCTGCCATCGATCCCCGTACGAACGCGCGTTACGACCGTCCGACGGTGCGCCTGATCGCCTCGGTGCCGGTGAAGACACCCGGCTTCGCGGTGCTGTTCATGCCCGCGGTCACGACGATCACGATCCGTGCAGCGAGCTCGCCCCGATGAAGAGACACGCCGCCACGTTGGTCCTGGCGTCTGCTCTGATGACCGCCAGCTCCGCGCACGCAAGGGAGCCGCTCGAGAACGAGTCGCCGCCCATTCCTCCCATCGAGCCGACCGCCGACCCGGTCCCATTCGTCGTGCCGGCCGGTCTCTACTACGTGACGGACACCTACGTTGCCGACGTCGTCGCCACCAGCGACGCGACGACAACGTATTCGACGACAACGGTGCACGAGTCCACTGGCACGTACGCGCGCGTGGTCGACAGCGTCGGCACCGGAGCGTCCAGCGCGTTCGACGGCGTGGCGTTCAACGGACGCGGCGCGCTGACCGATGGTCGCGCGCTCGCCGGAACGTACTACGAGAACTTCGTGCTCACCGCGGACGGTTACGTTCCGGTGAGCATCGTCTTCTTCCAGGATGATTCCGAGACGAGGCGTCGCGCGGCGCTATCGTCACCGTCCCCGGCCACACCGACACCCTCCGCACCTACACCGACGCCGGCCGGCACCACGGCTCCGGTCGTCGCTCCAATTACCTCGCGAGGCACCCCGACGCCCGCGCCGTCGTCTAGACCGGCGGGTCCGAGCGCTCCGGTCGCCCCGACGCTGCGCGCGGGCATCGCACTCGCGCCGGATGGGCCAGCGCTTGCCTCCGCCGAGGTGCTTCGCGGGCGCCTGATCTACTTCTGGCCGCGCGCGTTCGCGAACGACAGCACGGTCGCGATCCGATCGTGGCGTCTCTTGTCGGCGCAGCCCGACCACGTGTCCGCGACTACCGGAAGCGTCGAGCCGCTCGCGGCGCAGTGGCTGCGGATGCCTGCCCCCGATGTGCGTTGGTCGCTGCGCTTTGAGATCTTCACCGAGGTCGCACCGCTGGAACGGCTCGAGGCCCAGATCACGATCACGGTGCGATCGCCCGCACTCATCGATTGATCGCCCGCCGATCGCTGCTCGTCCTCGCGTTGATCGCGGGTTGCATCGCGGGAGCGCTGTATTACATCGGCGCGCAGCGAGTTCCGATGATCGTTGCCGCCCAGGATGTCGCGGCGATCCGGCCGCTCACCCTCCAGGACCTGGAGGTGCGATCGGTCCCGCCGGACGCATTGCCGGCCGGCGCGATCGCGAGCGTCGACGAAGCCATCGGACGCGTCCCGATCGCGCCGTTGTGGCAAGGCCAGCCGCTCGTCTCCCACGCGCTGGCCGCCGATGCCGCGGTCTTCCACACCGGCCTCACGCTTCGGCCCGGCGAACGCGCTGTCGCGATCCCGGTGGTCGCCGTCAGCGCCGTCGGCGGCGCCATCTCTCCCGGGGCGCGTGTCGATGTCATCGCTGTGCCGGTCATCGGTCGGGCTCCGGCGGGTCGCACGGTGGAGCTGCTCGCAGCGGATGCGCTCGTGCTCGACGTGCGGTCGGAATCGGGTTCGCCATACCAGCCGCGACGACAGGACGCCACCGTCGCGGTCGATCGAATCGGCAGCGTGATCATCGCCATCTCGCCTTCGGACGAGATCCGATTCGCCGATCGGATCGCGACGAGCACCTTCGTGCTCGCCTTCAGCTCGGCGCGCTGATGGCGGCGACCACGCTTCGACTCGAAGCGGTCCGGCGAACGAAGTTTGATGCTCACCTCGAGCGACTCGGGAGCGGCAAGCTCACACGAGCGGCAGCGATCACGTATCTCCAGACGGATCGTGGGATCGACGACGCCACCAGCGCGCTCGCGCTGGCCGGCATCCGCGTTACGCGGTGCACCGGTGTCCCTGTTGCCGCCGTGGCTCTCCGGCCTTCGATCGCGTTCGACCTGACCCCACTCGACGATGCGTTCGGTGCGATCGATGTCATCGAGCTTCGGCCGATCTCGTTGAGCGAGGGGAGCGCGGTACTCATGCGCCATCGCCTGCCCTGGCTGCGCGCGTCGCGCGCCGCGCGGATCGCATGCCGACGGCTGCTGCGTGGCGAGGACGCGATCTTGGGCTGGCGCAGGATCGTCTGGTGCTCGGCCGCGTCGCTGCATGCCGCCCGAGCGCGCGTGCGCCTGCGACCGGTCGTGTTCGATCACGCCGCCGTCGACCGCCAGTCGTTTCGATGGACATACGTCAGCGACGGCGCGATCGAACGCTGGGCGTTCGCGTGAGCCGCATCCGCGCCTGGCTCGACGCGAGTCCGATCGCGGACGTCGCGCTCTCCCTCATGCGCGAGGCGACCGGGCGTGCCGATCCGATCGAGCCGCTTCGGCCGGCGCGCCCGGCCGCCCTGGCCGACGGCCGTCGAGTCGCGTTCTGGTCACTCGTCGGCGGCGTCGGTGGGAGCACGACCGCCGGCCTGGTAGCGCATCGCTCGGCCGCGGGTGGACGCGCGCCACTTCTCGTGGACCTGGACCGTTGGGCGCCGTCCCTCGCGCTCCGTGCCCGCATCGAGGCAGCGACGATCGCTGACGCTCTCGTGCAACCGGGCCGCGAGCGTGCGTTGGTCTCGCGCTGGTCAGCCGTTCCCTTCCTCCCGGGTTCTGCGGCTCTGCACGGCCGCTTGGACATCGATCGCACCCTCGAGGTCATCGACGCCGTCAGCGGCGGCGCGCCCGTGGTCCTCGATCTGGGCGTCGGACCCGACAGCCTCGACCCCGGACTGCTTTCGCGCGTCGATCGCCTCTGCGTCGTCGCCGGCGCGCGGGCTTCGCAGCTTCAAGCGGTGTTCTGCGCGCTCGCGCTCGTCCGCGACGTTCCATGTCCGGCCGGCCTGGTGATCGTCGGAGTGGCCGACGAGGACGCGGCCCTCATCGCCGAGCGTGCTGGACTTCCTCTACTCGGGGCGATCCCGATCGACCCCTACCTCGCCGAGGATCAGTTCGCCACGCGCGCGCCGACCCTGCGAGCGATCGACGCGCTCATCCGCGAGATCGCGTGATCGACCCGTCGGTGGTGGCGAGGCTGCGCACCGAGGTCGCTTCGGGTCTTGATCCAAGCGCGATGCTCGCCCTGTACGCCGACCCGGCACGACGCGTGACCTTGCGCGAGCGGGTCCGTGCCGCAGTGCCTCGAGATCTCTCCGAGGAGCAGGTCGAAGCGCTGTGCGCCGAGCTCTTCGGGTTCGGTCTGCTCCAGTCGCTCTTGGACGATGGCGATGTCACGGACGTGCTCGTCAACGGCCCGACCCAGATCTTCGTCGAGCGCCACGGACGGCTCGAACGGGCCGATCTGCGGTTCGCCGACGCGGCGGAGGTCAGCGAGCTTGTGCATCGCATCGCGGCCGGCGTCGGGCGCGAGCTCACCATCGAGCGGCCGTACGTGGATGCGAGGATGCGCGACGGCAGCCGCGCGAATGCGGTCATCGCACCGGTCGGCGGTCCGACTCTCTCCATCCGCAAGTTCAGGCGCGTGTCGATCGCCCTCCGCGGCCCTGCGCCCTCATGGGAGGCCACGAGTGGCCTTGCGGGTCAGGCGGCTGAACTCCTGGCGCGCGTCGTCGTCGCGCGCGGCAACGTTCTCGTCGCTGGCTCGACCGGTACGGGCAAGAGCACGTTGCTGCGCTCGCTCGCCGGCGAGATACCCGCGCACGAGCGCCTGGTGGTGATCGAAGACACGAACGAGCTCGTGCTGCCCCATGAGCACGTCGTTCACTTGGAGTGCGTTCCGGGACGAGATGGAGGCATCGGAGTCGCCGACCTGGTCGTGAACGCTCTCCGGATGCGTCCTGATCGGATCATCGTCGGCGAGGTCCGGTCGCCGCGAGAGGCTTCGGCGTTACTCGAGGCGATCTCGACCGGTCACGACGGATCCCTGACGACGCTGCACGCGGGGTCCTCGTTGGGGGCGCTCGATCGGCTCGAGCTGTTGCTTGCTCGATCGGGCGACGTTGCGCCTGACGCGATAGCGCGTTTCGTGGCGCGCGCGTTCGACATCGTCGTCCATGTGGGTCGCGCGAAGGATGGACTCCGCATGGTTCGTGAGATCGCCGCCGTCGAGGACCGCGGTCCGATCGTCCTGTGGCGCGCAGGCGAAGCATCGGTTCGACAGCTGCCGACTCGGTTGATCGAACGGCTCTCGTGAGCGTCGTGCTCGCTGGCGCGATCGCGACGGCGCTCGCGGTCACGTGCCTGATGCTCACGCCGTTCGGCTCGCCGAGCGTGTCGTGGCCGCTCCCGGCGCATCCCGAGCGCTCGGTGCTGCGCGATGCCGGATGGACCCGGTCATTGGTGGCATGGGAATGCCTGCGCGTTGTCGCGACGATCTGCGGGCTCGCGCTCGCCGGGCCCCTCGGAGCCTCACCCGGCGGACTCATCGGCGCGGCCGCTCCTTCGATCGTCGCGCGGGCGCTGGCCGCGCGAAACCGCGACGAGCGCGCTCGCCGAACGGTCGCGGTGCTGCAGATGACGCTTGCCGGCCTGCGGTCGGGGGCCAGCTTGACCGAGGCGCTGCGTCTTGCCGCGGGCTCGGGCGGTGAGACCGCGCTGTCGCCGTTCGCGGCAGCGGTGAGAGCCTTTGACCTCGGTGCGCCACTCGATGTGGCTCTTCGCGATGCTCGCGCTCAGGCGCGTGACCGCCGAGTCATCCTCGGCCTCGAGGCGCTGTCCCTGTGCGTGGCGGAGCAGCTTCCCGCGACGCGCAGCGCCACGCTGATCGCGAGCGCGGTCGATCGCCTCAACTTCGAACAGCGGACCGCCGACGACGTGCGCGCTCGCACTTCCGGGCTCCGCATCCAGATCGTCTTGCTCGCGGCGCTCGTGCCCGGTCTCGCGCTCTACCTCGCCATGACCATTCCGGGTATGCGCGAAACGTTCGCGATGCCGCTCGGGCGCTTTGTTCTCTTGCCGATGGCGGCGATCCTCGAGACGGCGGGGATCTTCGCGAGCAGGCGGGTCGCGAGCGACATCACGTGAGCTTTGTGGGAGCCATCGCGGCGGCTGCCGGCGTTGTTCTCCTCATCCTCGCGGCGACGCCTCGCTCTCGGGTCGTTGCCCTCCTCAACGCGCTTCGCCCACCGAGCGCCGGCAATCTGAGAAGGCTGCGCGGTGTTCGTGTCATCGCGGGAGCAACCCTGAGGGCGAGTGGATTCGCCATCGCGATCGAACAGCTCGTCGCGGCGAAGATCGCACTCGCGCTGGTCGGCGCGTTGCTCGCGGCTGTCGTCTCCTTAGTGGTCCCGATCGGACCTCTGGTCGTAGCCGCGGCGGCCTACGGTGGCTTCATCGTTCCCACGATCGTCGTTGAGCGACGAGCGGCGCTGCGTCGCCGCGAGGCCGAAAGAGCAACTGCCTCGTTCGTCGAGTGGACACACGCGCTCGTCTCGTCGGGTCGACCCGTGGACTCCGCCGTGATCACGCTGGCGCGCCGTGGCACGGGCGCTCCGCTTGTTGACGAGGCGCTTACGCGAGTCGCCGACCTCTACACGCTCGGCGCGCCTCTACAGGTGTCCCTGATCCGTGAGTCGAACGACGCCGCCCTGGCGTCGCTCGCGCGGCTCGCGGAGCGCCTCGAGCGCGCGCGTGAGCTCGGGCTCGGGTCGATCAGCGTTCTCGAGGACGCGCGCGAGGAGTTGCGGAACGCAGCCCGTGAGCGTCTCCTGCGGTCCGCTTCCGAGGTCGAAGGGAAAATGACGCTGATCCTTACGCTCTGTTATCTCCCGGCGCTGGCCCTCTTGGTGGTGATCCCACTCTTCGTTACCTTGCTCGCGGGTTTGTTCGGCTAAGGGCCGCCGTGCGTACACTGTCCATGAGAACAAGCGCGCTGTGGCGCGCGGGGAAGTGACGAATGCCGTTCAACCTAGGGGGCCCGGAGCTCGTCTTCATTCTCGTGATCGTGCTCATCGTGTTCGGAGCGGGGAAGCTCCCGGACGTCCTTGGTCAGCTGGGCAAGGGCGTGAGGACGTTCCGCGAAGAGGCGAACAACACCGAGAAGCCCGCGGCCAGCACCGCGACCCCGACCGAAAAGCCGAAGACGAACTAAACAGCCGCCGTCGCGCGCAGCGTGGTCATGCGGCGGTGACGCGCGAGATCGCAGTGTGCGCGCGCCTGCCACTCATCCGGATCGTCGTCGCGGCAGTCGTAGCTCCGGCAATGCGCGGGGCGTGAGTCGTACACCGTACAGCGCAGCTCCTTCTTGTCGAACGCCTGGCATTCGAACTGAGGCTGCCGCCCGTCCTTCTGCTGGTGCCAGCCGACGATCTTGATGTCCGTTCCCGCTTCGAGGTAGATCGGCCGCGCATCTTTGAGCGTGAACCAGCCCGAGTCGTCCTCCATGAACTGCCGTCGGCAGCACGGCGCTTCGCAGTTCTCACAATCCGGATAGCGCTCGCGCGGCATGTGACGCTCCCCTGTGCCAGACTGGCGCTCCCGTCATGGTAGGCACGTTGCTCGAGGCGACCGTCAAGACGTTCATCGAGGACCGTTTCAAGCTCGACCCGGTCGCCGCGACGATCATGGGCAACCACGCTTACGACCACCGCCTCGGCGACCTCAGCGCCGACGGCTTTGCGGCGCGCGACGAGTTCACCGACGACTGGCTGCGCCGTTTCACCGGCATGGGCGAGGAGAGCCTCGACCCCTACCAGAAGGTCGATCGCCTTCTGGTGCTGTCCGAGCTTCGCGGCGAGAAAGCGCTGCAACCGTTCGAACGCTGGCGCCGGCAGCCCTCGCTCTACTCCGACCTCATCACGCGCGGCGCGTATTACATCCTGCTGCGCGGGTACAGCAGCCCCGAGGACCGGCTCGCGATGCTCGCCGAGCGTCTCGCGGAAGCCCCCGCGGCGCTCGCTGCCGCGCGAGCGAACCTGGATCCCGCGCGCGTGCCACCGGAGTGGATCGCGATCGCCGAGCGCACCGCGCCGGCGGGCGCCGCGTTCCTGCGCGACGAGCTGCCGAAGGCGCTGCCGGACACCTCGCTCGGACGCATCGTCGGTCGTGCGCTCCTGCCCGCGGCGAGCGCGGCGGCCGACGCGCTCGACCGCTATATCGCGTGGCTGCGCGCGGATCTCCTGCCGAAAGCAAAGGGCACGTTCGCGATCGGTCGCGAGGCCTTCGAGGCACTGCTGAAGGAGAAGGAGCTGCTCGACCACGACGCGTCGAGCCTGCGCGCGTTCGGCGAGGAGCTCTTCCGCGAGACCGAATCGAAGATCGCCGAGGCAGCGCGCGCGCTCGGTGACGACGACTGGCGCGAGTCCGTCGCGCGCCTGCGCCGCGATCATCCCGACGCCGACCAGCTGGTCGACACGTACCGCATGGAGATGGAGCGCTCGCGCGAGGCGGTGCGCCTTTCGTCGATCGCCTCGATCCCGTACGGCGAGGACCTCGTCGTCGAGACGATGCCGGACTTCCAGCGCACGACGTACCCGTACGCCGCGTACGTCGCCGCGGCGCCGTTCGAGGCGAACCGCCGCGGCCGGTTCTGGGTGACGCCGCCGCTCGCCGACGACGACGAGCGCACCCGCCGTGAGCGCCTCGAGGGCCATCCGCGCGCGGGCATCGCGGTCATCGCGTGTCATGAGGGCTATCCGGGTCACCACTTGCAGCTCACATACGCCGCGGACAACGCGTCGCTCGCGCGCAAGGCGCTGCGCAGCAACCTCATGGTCGAGGGTTGGGGTCTGTACGTGGAAGAGCTCATGACCGAGATCGGCTTTCTCGATTCGCCGGAGACGCGACTGCTGCGTCTCAAGGATCTCCTCTGGCGCGCGGCGCGTGTCGTCGTCGACGTGGGGCTGTCGACGGGCGAGATGAGCTTCGACGAGGCGGTCGCGTTCATGGTCGAGCGGCCCAAGCTCGAGCCGCCGAATGCCCTTGCCGAGGTGCGCCGCTACACGCTCACGCCGACGCAGCCGTCGTCGTACGCGCTCGGGCGCGACGCGATCCTCGCGCTGCGCGACAAGGCGCGCGCCAAGGGCTGGGGGATGCGGTTCTTCCACGACAAGCTGCTCGGCGCGGGGTCGCTGCCGCCGACGCTCCTCGCGCGGGACGTGGACCTCTAAGGCGTGGTGGCGACCGATCCCGCGCTCGCCGCCGCGACGGCGTGCGGCGCGGACAGCGTGATGAGCATTCCGCGCGAAGTGTCGGGGGCGACCAAGATGAGCTTGCCGGCCTGCGCCTGCATCAAGAGTCGCGCGAGGTCGAGATCGCTCTCCCCGAGCCTGGCGCGGGTGCGGATCTCGACGACGCCGTGGTCCGCCGAGTCGCGCACCAGGATCTCCACCGACTCGTAGGGAGCCGCCTCGATCGCTCGGGAGATGACGCTCGCGACGGCGTGACGCAACCGGTCTGGATCCGCGCGGACGGACACGGGCGTGTCGCCGGTGCTGAGGTGGAGCTGGTCGCGCCGCAGCGACTCGGCGACGGCCTCGCGCACGAGCTCCCGGAGATCTACGCGGTCGGCCCGCAGTCTGAGGTGCGTCCGCCGCAGGTCGCCGATGGCCAGCAGGTCGGTGGCCAGGAACTCGATGTCCTGCGCGTGATGTTCGATCGCCCTCTGGTTGGCCAGTGCGTCCGTGTCGCCCGGGAGGAGTCCGGCTCGCAGCGCCGCGGTCCGTGACCGCAGCGCGGCGATCGGCCGCGGGAACTCTCGCTCGAGCACGCCGAGGAAGGTCTCGCGCTCGGTGTCGCGAGCGAAGTGCCGGGCGCGCTCCTCGTAGAGGCGGCTCGCGAGAATGGCGGCGGCCCCGTAGACCACGAGCCGCAAGGTCGCGTTGAAGACGAGGGCAGACCGGACCTCCTGCCGCAGAAAGTCGTCCGCCAGCAGTTCGGTGATGAGGGCCGCAACGGCTGCCACGAGCGCGGCCGATCGTCCGATCCACCACGCCGCCCCGACAACGACGGCAAGGTAGAAGACCTCGAAATCCACCTCCGGCGCTGTGATGAGATCTGCCGCGCCGATCGCGGCGATGGCCAGCAGCGCAACAAGAACGCCGAGCCAATTCCCACGCACGGTCGGCGATTTTCGCAGGTCGAGGCGAGGCCGGGCGATCAACTGGGTGTCGGGCACGCCCGCCGCCCGGAACAAGAGCGCGAGCACGCGCCGGTCACCGTGCCAGTGCTCGGTGACGACGACTTCGCCGGCTGTCCGCACGACGTGGCGCAGGATCAGGGCTCCGACGACGGCGTCGTCGAGCGGGCCGATGACCGGGATGAACTCAGGAATGAGGTCGATCGGCGAAACGATCCAGGCCAGGCCGATCGCGACCAAGGCCTTGGACCGGAGGGGGACGCGCGGGTCTCGCAGCAGGCCGTGGAAGAGACGCGCGAGATTCGGCAGCAGGAGGGCAAGCTCGCGGACCGCGGCCCGTCGGCCGGTCAGCCAGAGCAGGAGCAATGCCGTCAGCCACAGCGCGACGAGCACGCCGAACGACGCGAGGACGATCTCCACGACGGCAGGCTACCCCGTGAACCGCGCGCGGGCTTCCCCATAGAGTTGGTCGATGTCGACCCGCCCGATGCGCTTCGCGACCCAGTCGGGCAGCGCGCCGAGCGGGCAGGAGTGGATCGACCGCGCGAAGCGGCTTGAGGCCCTCGGCTACGACGCGATCGCGATGCCCGACCACATGATCGGCGGCGCGTGGGCGGCGATGCCCGCGCTCGCGGTCGCCGCGACGGTCACGCAGAAGCTGCGTGTCGGCACGCTCGTCGTCGACAACGATTTCCGCAACCCGACGGTCTTCGCCCGCGAGTGCGCCACGCTGGACGTTCTCACGAACGGGCGCTTCGAGCTCGGCCTCGGCGCAGGCTGGCTCGACCGCGATTACCAGAGCACCGGCATTCCCTTCGATCGTGGTCGCGTGCGCGTCGCGCGTCTGGCCGAGGCGGTGACGCTCATGAAGCGTCTCTTCACCGAAGAGCAGGTCACGTTCGCCGGTGAGTACTACAAGGTCGAGAAGGGGGAGTGCCGGCCGAAGCCGGTGCAGCAGCCCTATCCGCCGATCCTCATCGCCGGCGGCGGACCCGACATCCTCGCGCTCGCGGGCCGCGAGGCGAAGATCGTCGCGATCGTGGCGCCGGGGATCACCGGCTCGGGGAAAGTGCCGCCGGAGAACTTCACGCTCGACACGATGCGCGATCAGATCGGACTGGTGCGCGACGCGGCCGGCGCGCGCTTCGGCGAGATCGAGCTCTCGATGTTCCTCGACTGCATCCTCACCGACGACCGCGAGAAGATCATTGGCGACCTGGCGGAGAAGGCGAAGGTCGAGCCTGACGCGCTGAGCAACAGCGCGTACCGCGGGATCGGGACGCTGCAGGAGATCCGCGACCACATCCTGCGCGTGCGCGACGCGATCGGGATCACCTACTTCTGCCTGCGCGGGCCCGATGTCGAGAGCCTTGGGCCGATCGTGGCTGAGCTGACGGGGAGGTGATCGTGCAGAACGGAGCGCATGTCTACCGCATGTCGGCCGAGCGCGTACGCGCGACCACGACCGCGATGCTGATCCTCGGCGCGCTCCTCGTCGCGATGCTGGTCCTCATCTTCGGGCTCACCGTGGTCGTCGCCGCGCGTCCGCGCGGGACGGATAACGGACCCGCCCTCGTCGCGCTGGCCGTGTTGGCGGTCGGCGCGCTCGCGCTGCTCGTCGCGGTCGTGTACGCGCGCCGCGAGGAGCGCCGCGTGATGATCATGACGACCGCGGAGGGGATCGAGTATGAGGCGCGGGGAATCCACATCCGAACGAGGTGGGCGAACTGCGCGCGCATCGGGACGGTCCCGATCGGCCTTGGCTTCGGCGACGGCATCGTCCTCCGGGAGCCCGCGCTGATCCGCGCGCGGTTGGCGGGCCTCGTGCGCGCGCAGCACCTGGACCGGGTGATCCCGCTCTCGAGCGTGATGTGGTGGTGGCGCGACACCGAGCTCGCGGACGACCTCGCGCGGTGGGCGCCGCATCTTGGAGTGGCGCGGCCGGATCGCGGCGTCTAGCTTCCCGGCCGAGACGACTCCAAGCGCCGCACTCTCGCTGACGCGAGGACGAGCAGCCAGAACGAGAGCAGCCAGACGAAGTAACCGACCTCGAGCCGCACGCGTTCGCCGGACGCGAGCTCGAGGACACGCCAGAGGTCCGGCCAGGGAACGAGCGGCACGCCGCTCGCGAGGATCGCCACCACCACACGCACGCGTCCGAGGTCGAAGCGGGGCACCAGCGAGAGCGGCACGACGAGATTGGCGATGGCGAGCACGGGGAAATACGTTGCCATGAGCAGCGCGAACGGTAGATCCGGACCGCGGATGGACCCTGCGTCGATGAGGATGCCCACCGTCGGCGCGACCCACAGCGCGTACAGAGCCGCGACGACGCCCGGCGCGTCGCCGCGCCCGGCCATGTCGATCGTGGGGAGCGCGAAGGAGGCGAACCACACGGCCACCGCGACCAAGATCAGCGGCCGCCTCACTTCCGTGTGGCGTGTTTCCGTGGCGCGGGTGGGGGGCGCTTCCGTGGCGCCGGTCTCTTCGGGCGTACCGGCTTCTTCGCCGTCTCGGCGTTCGGATCGAGCATGACGCCGCCTCGGGCTCGCCCTCGAGCAGCGGTCGCAGCTCGCGCAGCGCCTGCGGGCCGACGCGCTTGGCGCGCCGCCACAAAAGGTCTGGGCTGTCGGGCTTCGCGGCCAGCTCGTCCCACTGCACGGCGGTGTGCTTCTCGCGCAGCGAACCGCTGACGTCGCGCGCCGCCGCGCGCATCGCGGCGAGAGCGTCTTCCAGGCGCGCCACGTCCTTGGGGTCGTCGAGCACCTGTTTCTTGGGAAGGCGCGTGAGGAGATAGACGAGCTGCGCCTGCTCTAGGAGGGTGAGGAGCGCTTTCTTATCCCGGGCGAGGACAGCCATGGCGCGAGAAGACTACGGCTCTTCCCACGGCACGAGGCCGATCTTGCGTCCGATGGCGAGCGCCGGGTCGTTCGGGTCGGCGTACGAGCCCGTGATCGCCCTGCCGAAGACCTCGTTGCTGTTGTAGGCGGTGACCCGGAAGACGGCGTAGCCGATCACGTCCGCGTACTGCGTCACGCCACCGGCGACGACGGCGACCTCAAGGCTCACCTCGAGTAGGTGCGTGACACGCTTGTTCGTAATGTCATCGAGGCCGGTCTCACGCACCCAGCCCTTGTAGATCTCGTCCGGGCGCGCGAGGAACGTCTGCACGTTGAAGGTATGTAGGTCGCCGGGATTCACGCCGCCGACGCTCGTGGTCGCGAAGTTCCCGTCGATGCCGCAGACGAGCACCTCAGGCGGCAGGATGCTCTGGCTTGTCGTTGTGGGGCACTTTGCCCATGAGAGCGTAAGGAGGTTGCTGCCCGTCCACCTCGTCGAGCCTGCGCCGGTGGTCGTGCGGATGACGTAGTCGGCCTGGATGCCAGGGCTGGCGATCGCTGCGTACGAGTCCGACGAGTTGAGGCTGAAGTCCCGCGCCTGTCCACCGACGTTGATGTTGACGAGCGCGTCGTGGATGCGGCTGGTGTACGGCGCGCTCGAGGTGCCACGGACCCATGCCGGGAAGATGCCCTTGTCGCAGTTCGACGTGGTGATCGTGTTCCAGGCCTGCGTATAGGTGGACTGGTTCGGCGGTGTCGGGTTCACGGTGAAGGCGGGCGTGCTCATCGTGGCGCAACCATTGATGAACGGGTTCGTTGCCGGGCTACCGCCGCCGTCGGTGGTGAGCGTGCCGTTGTCGGGGATGATCGAGGTGGTTACGGTCGCGCCGCTCGTCTGGAACTGCGGCGAGTAGGTGTACTGCACCGTCGAATTTCCCGTGCCGGTGTTCGGCAGCGTGAGCGTGTTGACCGTGATGTTGAAGTCCGGCACCGTCTTGACCGTGCCGTCGTACAGCTGCAGCAGCAGCTTGTCGCCGACCTGGAAGCGGTTGTTGTAGTCGACCACGAAGATGCCGGAGCTCGAGCCGTTGAGCACGGCGATCTGCGCGCACGGCGCGTAGTTGGTGGGCTGCACGACGCAGATGTCCGGACCGGGGTAGCCCTCGTTGATCCACGCGGCTTCGTAGGCCTTCAGCGTGTTCACGGTCGCTGTCGGCGAGACCGAGTTGTACGCGTCGTGGACGAGGTTGCCGAGGCCGTCGACGGTCGTGAAGTCACGGATGTCGAGCCCGATGTAGCCGCGGAATGACGAGTCGTTCAGCGCCTTGGCGGACTGTCCAAAGAGGACGAACTCGCGGCCCGGCTGGGCTGTGCTGGCAGTGGTGCACCCGGCGATGTTCGTCATCGTGCATTGGTAGTCCTGGTTCTCCGACATGACGTGGTCGATGAACTGGTTGGGGTTTCCGTTGCCGGGTCCGGGCGGGTTGTCCCAGCGCTGCACCACGCTCGGCAGGAAGCCGGTCTTTGTCTTCGCGTAGCCCTGCGTCGTCATCGTGATCGTGTTGAGCGTCGGGCTGACGATCTTGATCAGGAACGTGGGCACGTCCACGGTGATCGCAACGCGGCAACCGCGGCCGTTCGTCTGAACCGGCAGGATGCCGCTGATGAGGTTGTGGTCGCCGATCACCCCGCCGGCGTAGACCTCGCTACCGCGTGCCGCGTACGGCGTGTTGATGCCCAGCGGGTTGACCTTGAGGTTACGGCTCTGCAGCACTGTGTCGGCGGCGTTCCACGCGGAGACGACGTCACCGCCCTGTCCGTAGTTGTAGACGCACGCGAGCGCCGCGGCGTCGACGGCGTCCTGGATGTAGCGGCGCTCGGAGTAGAAGCGGCCGATGTCAACGCCCAGGGCGGCGAAGCCCATGAGCACAGTGAACATGAGGGCAACGAGAACGACGGTCTGCCCCGAGTCATCGTGATTGAAACGCGCCCTTCCCACAGGTCTGCCGATGGTAACGAGAGGGGAGTGGGGCGAGTCAGTCGCTGGGGTCAGGTTGTTACGTCGCAGACACTGTTCTGGCACGGCGTGAACTGTGTGGCACGAATGATCGCGGCACAACCTGTCTTGGGGTAGGGCGTTAGTACTGCCCCGAGAGAGGGAGACCCCTGGCTCCCATATACGCCTGGATGCCTGCCAACTAGAAATCATCCACCGCACGCTCGTCGTGTGGTGAGGTGGAACAAGGATGCGCGGTACCAATCGGGTCCTCGGACTCAGCGTTGCTCTCATCTTCTCTGTCTTCTCGCTCGTGGCCGGTGTCACGATCGCAAACGGATTTGTGGGTCAGACGACGCGGGTCTCGGTGAGCTCCACCGGCACGCCGGCGAGCTCGTCGGCGACGAGTGGCGTCCTCTCCGCGGGCGGCCGCTACGTGGTGTTCCAGTCGAGCGCGTCCGACCTCGTCAGCGGCGTGACCGGCACGCACGTCTACCGCCACGACCGGACGACCGGCGAGACCGTGCTCGTCGACGTCGCGAAGGCCGGCGGCGCCAGTACCGGTGTGGCTACGAAGCCGACCGTCTCCGCCGACGGCCGCTACGTGGCGTTCAGCTCGAGCGGCAGCGATCTCGTCGACGGCGACACGAACCTGATGCCCGACGTCTTCGTGCGTGACATGCTCCTCGGCACCACCGCGCTTGCGAGCGCCACAGTCGCCGGCGTGGTCGGCAACTCGTTCAGTGGACTGAGCGGCTTCTCGGGCGCTCACGAGATCTCCGACGACGGTCGCTTCGTCGTCTTCACCTCGTTCGCGACGAACCTCGTCGCGGCGACGAACAACGGCGTGCAGCAGGTGTACGTGAAGGACATGACGACCGGCGATGTCGTGCGCGCGTCGGTCAATGACCTCGGCGTTGCCGGTGACCTCACCAGCCAGACGCCCGCCATCTCCGGCAACGGCCGCGTCGTCGCCTTCAACTCGGCGGCGACGAACCTCGGACCCTCGAGCGGCTCGCAGATCTTCGTGCGCGATCTCGTCGCCAGCACCACGACGCTCGAGTCGGCGGGCGCCGCGGCCGTCGGGTCGGCCGCCATGCAGCCCACGCTCTCGTTCGATGGGCGCTATCTGGCGTTCGTCACCGCGGCCACGCTTGACGTGCGCGACCTCGACGGCGGCACGCTCGACGTGTATCTGCGTGACCGCGTCGCAGGTACGACCGTGCTCGCGTCCTTGTCGCCCAACACCCTCAGTGGCGCGATCAGCGCGAACCCATCGATCTCCGATGACGGCCGCTGGGTCGGCTTCGACTCGCTCGACGACAAGATGGTCGCGAGCGACACCAACGGATTCATCGACGTCTTCCTCTACGACCGCGATACCCAGACCGTCACACTTGTTTCGCTCAACGACGCCGATCAGCAGGCCAATGCGCCGTGCGTCGGTGCCTCAGTCTCGTCCGACGGACACCTCGTGCTCTTCGGCTCCACCGCGACGAATCTTGCCGCCCCGTCGAGCGTCGGCAATCAGCTCTACGTCCGCAATCTCGTTTCGAACCAGGCCCCGGTGTTGCTGCCGTTCGGCAAGGACTTCGTCCTCTCAGAGAGCCAGCCGATGCACCTCACCTGGGCATTCAGCGACAACGACGCATCGACGTCGTGGACGGCCACCGTCGACTACGGCGACGGCTCCGGCGTACAGGCGCTCGCCTTGAACGCCGACAAAACGTTCCTCCTCTCGCATCTGTTCGTGCCGGGCTCATACGACGCGACCGCGGTGGTCACCGACGACGCCGGCGCGAAGGGCTCGCTCGTGATCCACGTCGTCGTCAGCAATGTCCCGCCGACCGTCGTCCTGCCGTCAACCGTGAAGCTCGCGTTCACAGATACCCTCAACACATCCGGGTTCTTCACCGATCCCGGTTCGAACGAGACCTACCTCGCGACCGTCAACTTTGGCGATGGCACGGGCACGCAGTCGCTCGCACTCGGTCCATACGACGCGTCGCCGCTCGTCGGTGGCTCGTTCGCGCTCCAGCACACCTACGCGACCGCCGGCAGCTACAGCGTCGCCGTGACTGTCGCGGACAGCAACGGCGGTTCGACGACCGCCAACCTGACCGTCAACGTCGGTGGTTTCACGTATGAGGTCGCCGGTCCGTTCACCGTCGGCCGCAACCTCCCGGTGAAGTTCACCGTCCGCGGTCCGGATGGATCTCCCGTGCTCGACCAGACCGTCCAGGTCGACGTCATCGACGCGGCCCGCAACGTCGTCGCCGGCCCGTACTTCTTCGGCGACCAGCCGAGCCGCTCGGTGATGTGGAGCGACGGCTCGTACCACGTCAACGTCGACACGAGGAACGTCGCGCCGGGCTCGTACTGGCTACGCGTGCGGTTCTCGTCACCGACGCTGACGGGCGAGTTCTTGGTCGGAACCCCGGGTTCGGCCGCGGCTCCGCGCTCCGCGAGGTCCATGGCCACTCGCTAAAGGGCGAGTACTGCCCCCCGTGGGGGAAACGCACGGGGGATCGCCGGTGACGGCGATCCCCCTGTTAATTACCAGCCATGAAGATGAAACGCGCCCAAACATTCACCTTGGCGTTCCTCGCCGGCAGCCTTGCTCTCTCCGGAGTCGCCGGAGCGTTCGATCCCGCCACCAGTGCGCACCCACGCACGACGCGCGAGTCCGTGAGCTCCACGGGCACGCCCGCGGTCGGCACGGTGGGGGCCGGATCGCTCTCCGCCAACGGGCGCTACGTCGTCTTCATGTCCTCGGCCTCGAACCTCGTCGGTGTGACCGGCACCCACGTGTATCGACACGACCGGACCACCGGCGCCACCGTCCTCGTCGACGTCGCGAAGAACGGCAGCCCGAGCGCCGCGGGTAGCTTCATGCCCTCGGTCTCCGCCGACGGGCGCTTTGTCGCCTTCGCGTCGCCGAGCAGCGACCTCGTTGACGGCGACACCAACGGAATGATGGATGTCTTCCTGCGCGACATGGATAGCGGCACGACCGCGATGGTCAGTGCCGCGCAGACCGGCGTCCCGGGCAACTCGTTCAGCTCGCTGAACAACGTCGCGGGTGCCCGCGAGGTTTCGGACGACGGCCGCTACGTGGCGTTCACCTCGTTCGCGACGAACCTCGTCGGCACGACGAACAACGGCAGGCAGCAGGTCTACGTGAAGGACATGCTCACCCGGCTCGTCACGCCTGCCTCTGTCGACGCGACAGGCGCGGCGGGCAACGACACCAGCTCGGCGGCGTCGCTCTCGGGGAACGGGCACGTCGTGGCGTTCGTCTCGCTCGCCTCGAACTTCTCGGCGCTTGCGACCTCGCACACCTCGCAGGTCTTCGTGCGCGACCTCGAGGTCGCGACGACGACGCTCGAGTCGGTCACGAGCACCGGCGTGATCTTCGCCGCGAAGCCCGCGACCTCGCCAGCGCTGTCCTTCGATGGGCACTTCCTCGTCTTCGAGACGCAGGCGCAGCTCGACCCGCGCGACCGCGACGGCGCGTTCACCTGGGACATCTACCTGCGCGATCGCATGTCGGGCACGACGGTCCTCGCGTCCCTTTCGCCGAACATGTTCGCGGGGACCGACAGCCGCGGCCCGTCGATCTCGGCCGACGGCCGCTGGGTCGGCTTCCACTCCTTGGACGACATGCTCGTTCCGGGCGACCTGAACCACACCTGGGACAGCTTCCTCTACGACCGCGTGACGCAGACCGTCAGCCTGGTCTCGCTGAACGACGCCGGCCAGCAGGCCAATGCGGCCAGCACCGGCACGTCACTCTCGGCGGATGGCCGGTTCGGTCTCTTCGCGTCCACCGCGACGAACCTCGTGACAACTCCGACCAGCACCGGCTCGCAGCTGTACGTACACGACATGCGCAGCAACGAGGCGCCGCTCGTCACGCTGGGCGCCGACCAGAACCTCGATGAAGGCGTGAGGCTCTCGCGTCTGGCGAGCTTCAGTGATCAAGACGCGTCGACCTCATGGACCGCGACCGTCAACTACGGCGATGGCTCGGGCAGCGCCCCGCTCGCCCTTGCTGCCGACAAGACCTTCACGCTCGACCACCTCTTCAAGCCGGGCAGCTACGTCGTGAGCGTCGCCGTCACCGACGACGCGGGCGCGACCGGCACCGGATCTTTCCGCGTGACCGTGACCAACGTCGCGCCGACGGTGAACCTTGGCGGCCCCGTCGACCTCAGCTTCGACCCGACCCTTCATCAGTCCGGCACCTTCAGCGACCCTGGGACGGCCAATGAGACCTACTGGGCGACCGTCGACTACGGCGACGGATCGGGCGGCCGCACGCTCACGCTCACCGGCAGCTCGTTCCTGCTCGACCACACCTACAACACCGCTGGCACCTACACGGTCACCGTGACGGTGACCGATAGCGAACGGGCCAGCGGTTCGGCGGCGCTCGCGGTCATCGTCCGCATGTACTCCTTCCAGTGGCTCGAGCCGGTCGAAAGCGCCTTCACGGTCGGCAGGCTGCTGCCGGTGAAGTTCTCCGTCCTTCGCGCCGACGGCACGCCCGTGCTCGACACCAGCGTGCGGGTCGACGTGCTCGACGCCTCGGGCGCGGTCGTCACCGGATACATCTACGGTGGCAGCCCGAGCGGATCGGTCGCCTGGAGCGGCAGCGACTACCACGTGAACGTCGACACCCGCGGCTTTGCCCCGGGCGACTACACCCTTCGCGTGACCTTCGCGTCGCCAACGATGAACGGCACGTTCACGAAGACGACGACGCTCACCGGCACCGCGGCCAACCCGGCCTCGTCGAACGGAAACGGCAAGCCGAACAAGGCCGACAAGGCCGCCGACAAAGCGGCTGACAAAGCGGCCAAGGACGCCTCGAAATAGCTAGGCGCTGAGGGCCGGCGCTCTCGTTCTCGAGAGCACGGCCCTCGCGATCTCCAGCGCAGCGTCCACGTCCGCAGCAGTCACGTCGTTGTGCGTGACCGCGCGCAGGCGCGGCGAGTTCCCCAGGTAGCGCGAGAACCGCAGACCGCGCTCGGCGCAGGCCTTCTGGAACGCCCCGGTCTCCATCCAGGCGGGGTCGATCTCGAACGACACGATGTTCGTGACGACCTTCGCGGCGTCGATCTTCACGCCGTCGATCTGGGCCAGGCCTTGCGCGAGCGCCTTCGCATTACGGTGGTCCTCAACCAGCCGGTCGCGCATCTCCTCGAGCGCGACGAGCGCCGCGGCGGCGATGACGCCCGCCTGACGCATCGCGCCGCCCAGTAGCTTGCGCACGCGGCGCGCCTTCGCGACGGTCTCCGCGTCGCCGCAGATGATCGAGCCGACCGGTGCCGCGAGTCCCTTGGAGAAGCAGAACTGCACCGTGTCGGCGCCTTGCGTGAGGGTCTTCGCATCCACGCCCAGCGCCGCCGCGGCGTTGAAGATGCGCGCGCCGTCGAGGTGGACGCGGAGACCGCGTTCGTGCGCGAGCGCCCCGATCGCGTTCGTCTGCGCGGCGGTGATGACGGTGCCGCCGCAGTTGTTGTGTGAGTTCTCGATGCAGATGAGCGCGGTGTGCGCGTGCATGCCTTGCGGCCGGATGGCGGTCTTGATGTCCTCGAGCGTGGGCAGGCCGTCGCGGTTCGGCACCAGACGGGGCACGACGCCGCCGAGGACGAACGCCGCGTCCATCTCGTTCTGGTAGATGTGCGCGAGGTCGCCGAGGATCACCTCGTCGCCGCGCTGTGTCTGCGACAGGACGCCGCAGAGGTTGCCCATCATCCCGCTCGCGACGTAGAGCCCGGCCTCTTTGCCGACGGACTCGGCGGCGCGCTTCTCGAGCGTGTTGACCGTGGGGTCCTCGCCGTACTGGTCGTCGCCGACCTCGGCCTCGGCCATCGCGCGGCGCATCGCCGACGTCGGCTTGGTGAAGGTATCGCTGCGGAACTCGAGGATCTTCATGGGGCGAGCGCCTCCTTGATGCGAACGACCGCCGCCACGAGGAGCGGCGCGACGAGGATCGCTGGAAGGTAATCCGCGACCTTCACGTCGCGGATATTCAACAGTTTCAGGCCCACACCGATGATGAGCAAGCCGCCGACGGCGCTCATCTCGCGGAGCTGGAGGTCGGATAGCAACCCGGCGAAGACCGACGCGCCCAGCGCCAGGCCGCCCTGATAGAGAAGGATGAGCGGGATCGTGAGGAGCACGCCCCAGCCGAGCGTCGCCGCGAGCGCGATCGACGTGAATCCGTCGAGCACGCTCTTGATCGCGAGCAGGCTGGCGTCGCCGGTGAGGCCGTTCTGGATCGAGCCGAGGAAGGTCAGTGGGCCGACGCAGAACACGATCGCGGCGGTCACGAACGCCTCGGCCACCGTGCCACCGCCGCCGCGCGCGGCGAAGCGACGCTGCAGCGCGGCGCCGAGATCGGTGAGGCGACGATCCACGCCCCACAGCGACCCGATCACGCCGCCGAGCAGGATGCTGCCGAGCATGTAGAGGAGATTCGAGGTGTCGATCGCGAACTTCGTGCCCATGGCCAAGGTGAACAGCCCGACGCCGCGCACGACGTTCTCGCGCAGGCGCTCGGGGAGCCGGTCGCCGAGGACGGTGCCGAGCACACCACCCACGAGCACGGTGAGGGCGTTGAGCAGCGTCCCCGAAAGCGCGGCCAAAGTCTGCGTAGTATGCGAGGCCCATGCGCCCGTCCGAGCAGATCCGCTTCTGGGCCCACGAGATCGCGGCGATGGCCCGCACCGGACTGGAGTTCGCGACGAACGACTACGACCGCGACCGCTTCCAACGCATGACGACGATCGGCGAAGAGATGGCCGCGATGACGATCGACGCGAGCTTCACGCCCGAGCGGCCATACCTCGCTGATGTCGGCATCGCGAGCCCGAAGGTCGGGTGTTCGGTCGCGGCGTTCGACGACGTCGGCCGAGTCGTTCTCATCAAGCGTGCCGACAACGGGCGCTGGGCGCTGCCCGGCGGGTATGCCGAGGTCGGCTCGCCGCCATCGGTGAACGCGCTGCGCGAGCTCCACGAGGAAACGGGCTTCCATGCGCAGCTCGAAAGACTCGTCGGCGTGTACGACAACAAGAGCCTCGGCGGCGTATCGCCCTACCAGTTCTACATCTGTTGCTTCCGCGCGAGGATCACCGGGGGCGATGCGAGACCGTCCGTCGAAACGCCCGAGGTCGTGCTCGCCGATCCCGGCGAGCTCCCCGAGAACATGTCGTTGCTGCAGCGCACGATGCTCGCCGACTCGTTGCTGCGCGACGCCCCCGCGGTCTACCAGTGACGACGATCGCGATCTGGTCCAACTGGCCGTCGACGCCGACCGATTTCGGCGCGGCGCTTCCGAACGACACGCTCGTGCTCATCAAAGACGAGAGCGATCTCGCGCGCGCCGCCGCGGCCGAGGTCGCGTTCTGCGGTGTCAGCCTCGATCGCGTGCGCAAGCTCCTCGCGGCGACCCCGCGGCTGCGGTGGTTCCATACGCCGGCCGCCGGCGTGGATCGTTTCCTCGACATTCCCGACTTTCGCGAGCGCGGGATCGCGCTCACGAACAACTCCGGGTCGTTCGACATCCAGATCGCGGAACACGTCCTCGCGTTCGTGCTGGCCGCCTCGAAACGCCTCCATCTCTACCGCGACCAGCAAGCGCGACGCCAGTGGAAGGATCTCGAGCACGACGAGCTGCGCGACCAAACGCTCGTCGTCTTCGGCGCGGGGAGCATCGGCGGCGAGGTCGTGCGTCTTGCGGCGGCGATCGGGATGCGCGTCATCGCGGTCCGCCGGCGGCCGGGCGCCGTGCCCGGTGCGCGGAAGGTGGTGACACCCGACGCGCTCGGCGACGCCGCGGCCGAGGCCGACTACCTCGTCGTCGCCGCGCCGCTCACGCCGGCGACGCGCGGCGCGATCTCGCGCGAGGTCATCGGACGCATGAAGAAGACGGCGTGGATCGTGAACATCGCGCGCGGTCCGATCATCGACGAGACCGCGCTGACCGACGCGCTGCGCGACGGCCGTCTCGGCGGCGCGGGGCTCGACACGTTCGTGCAGGAGCCGTTGCCGGCGGACAGTCGGTTGTGGTCGCTGCCCAACGTCGTCGTGACCCCTCACGCCTCGAACTCGTCGCCGCGCGTGCGGCAGCGCACGCTCGCGCTCTTCGTCGAGAACCTGCGCCGCTTCAAGGCGGGGGAGCCGCTGCTCAACCGCGTCGACTTCGAGGCGGGCTACTAGGTGCGAACCGCTCGCGTGAAGCTCGCGGCACGCACCGCCGGCTTCACCGAATCCGTCATCCGCGAGATGACGCGTCTGAACGCGATCCACGGTGGGATCAACCTCGCGCAGGGCTTCCCGAACTTCGCCGCGCCGCAGGCTCTGAAAGACGCCGCGAAGCGCGCGATCGACGCCGATATCAACCAGTACGCGATCACCTGGGGCGCGAAGTCGCTGCGCGATGCGCTGTCACGCACGTACGCCGAGCTCTACGGCATGACCGTGGATCCCGAGACGATGCTCACCATCACCTGCGGCGCGACCGAGGCGATGATCTCGACCTTGCTCGCGCTCGTCGATCCCGGAGAGGAGGTCGTCGTGCTCGAGCCGTTCTACGAGAACTACGGGCCGGACACCGACATCGCCGGAGCGCGGCCGGTGTATGTGCCGCTGCGGCCGCCCGAGAACGTCTTCGATCGCGACGAGCTGCGCAAAGCGTTCGGTCCGCGGACGAAGGCGATCATCGTGAACACGCCGAACAACCCGACCGGCCGCGTCTTCACACGCGACGAGCTCACCTTCATCGCGTCGCTGTGCGTAGAGCACGACGTCGTCGCCGTCACGGACGAGATCTACGAGCACATCCGCTACGAGGGCGAGCACATCCCGATCGCGACGCTGCCGGGCATGGCCGAGCGCACGGTCACGATCTCCGGCGCGAGCAAGACGTTCTCGGTGACGGGGTGGCGCGTCGGCTGGATCGTCGCGCCGCCCGAGCTCACCGCCGGGATCCGCAAGGTGCACGACTTCGTCACCGTCGGCGCACCTGCGCCGCTGCAGGAGGCGGTCGCGGAGGGTCTCGCGCTCGGGCGGCCCTACTACGAGTCGCTCGCCACCGAATACCGGAGGCGGCGCGATCTGCTGGTGCCCGCGCTCGAGGCCGCAGGGTTCGCCCCGCGCCGACCCGAGGGCGCCTACTACGTGCTCTGCGACATCACGCCGTTCGGCTTCGACGACGACACCGCCTTCGCGCGCTGGCTCGCGTCAGAGGTCGGCGTCGCCGGCGTACCGGGCTCCTCCTTCTATTCGGAGCCCGCGCTGGGCAAGCACCTGATCCGCTTCACGTTCTGCAAAACGCAGGACGTGCTCGAAGCCGCGGCCGAGCGGTTGATGCGCACGAGGGAGATGGCAGCGAAGCGGCTCTAGCCCGCTAATACCCGACAGTTACGACTTGCGTCAGGACCTCGAATGGCTCGAGTGCGGAGATCGCCGTGCTGCGTGTAATGCTGCCGTCAGGGGCGAGAACGACGACTGTCGCGCGTTTGAAGTCGATCGAGATGGGCAGTCCCGACGGGCGCGGTCCCGGATCGCCGCGAGCCAGGCCGATGAGATGCTCTCCGTCCTGTGCCCAGGTCAGGTACTGCGCTGTGGCTGGAAGTGAGCGCTCCGCGCCGCTGGTGATCTGCACGATTCCGTACGTCCGGCCGACGCCCTCAACGGAGTAGAGGAGCTCGTCGCGCAGCGGGTTCCAGCGCAGATCCCGGAAACCCACCTCGTACTGACTTCCGGTCCTTTCCACGACGACGCGAGAGACCCCCAGGTCATCGGTGGTTACGACGATGCTCGTCACGTCGTCTGGCCGTCCGCCCCCAGGCGTCTGCTGCGGGCTACGCACGAACGCGTACTCGGGCTGCGCCGAGCGCCACGTGATGCCGCCGACAAGGTCAGGAAAGCGCCCGAGCTGCTTGCCGTCTGTAACGTCCACGATCGTCTGGCCGCCAGCGCGCGAGTCGTACACCACGATGCGCGAGCTACCCGCGAGCGCGACGACGCTGTCGCCGGAGATCTGCCTCGGGCGAGCGGTCAGATCCGCTGGGATTGCCCACAACCGATAGGGGTTCATGTAATCCGCGGCCGGGTCGAGGGCCGCGTACACGATCCAGCGCCCATCGCGTGTCCACGTCGGGGCGTACCCCTGGATGCCGAGTGAGCTCGCGCGTCCGCTGCCGAGATCGATCGTCGTCAGCTTGTAGTCGCCATCGGTCACGACGACACGGCGCCCATCCGGAGAGAAGATGTGGCGCAATGCGGTGCCGGGTTTTCCGACGACCACGCTGACTTCCGATGGGAATTCGATCCGCGCGGCGAGCGTGGTGACCGATGCTCCCTCCAATGTCGAGGACCAGAGCTCGCGGATCACGCCAGTGCCACCGGGTGCGGCGAATTCCTTGAGCGCGTAGACACGCCCGCCGCGGAGGTCTCCAAGCGGTGCCGTCGCGACGCGGGTGATCGGTGCGGGTGCAGCCGTGAGAGACGACGGCAGCGTCGTCGCGACCGGCGGCGGTGACTCGGTGGTCACGGTGGGCGTCGCGGTCGGCTCCGTGGCCGCGCGCGCCGTGCTCGGCGTACTCGTTGTCGGCGACGCCACAGTTTCGCCGGGATTCGACTGGCAGGCGCTCGTTACGAGAGCAACAAGCACCAGTGGCAGCGTCGTCCAACGCGAAATCGCGCGCATATCCAGTAATACGGGCGACGGCGACCGAAGTTCCGGTCCAGATCTCGATATCCGTCGCGTCCACGGCAAGCGTCCAAGCGAGCTCCCTCGCGCGATCGAGCGTTTCCGCGCCTGCAGGTCTGGAAACGCCCGCCGTTCCCGGAGCCCCCGCTTCCGATGAAGCGGACCCGCGTCACTCGGTCGGGACGCGCTCGATCGGAGTGATGCGCAAAATCGCGAGGTACAGGGCGTAGGGGTCCGGCGGCGCGGCTACCGTCGACGACGGCACCGAGCTGATGCCGCTCAGCATTTGCGCGGCTTTGTCTGCCTCCTGTTGCTTGCCGAGCGCGCGCAACGCCTGCGGGTACGAGTTGCGGAGACCGAAAACGCCGCTCGGTGATCCCATCGAGAGACCCTTCTCGAACGCGGTGACGGCCTCCTCGAACATGCCGAATGAGTACGCGGCCTCGCCATATGCGAGCCACGCGAAGTTCGTGTTCCACGCTTGCGCCTCGGCCTTCGTTCGCTCGTAGAGGGAGCGGCGCATGATCGTGTCGCTCCATTGGTCGCCTACGATCGCCTTGAGGAGCTTCTCGTCCTCGGGCTTGTAGATGACCATGTAGCGGTAGCTGAACGACTGCCAGTTGCGCGCGAAGAAGTCGTAGGAAAGCCCGACGTTGTTCCCGAGCATCGAGTCGTTCACGTAGAAGACGCTCTTCGCGTCATCGTAGCCACGGACGGTGCGCCAGTGCGCGATGCGCGAGACCAAGGGATCCTGCATCCACTGCGTCACCATCGGCGCGAAGCCGTTCGCGACGAGCGTCTTCAGGATCGCGTTGGTGCCGTTGTTGCGCCAGGTCGAGCGAAGGTCGAAGCGCTCTTTTACCCATGGGCCGACACCCTGCGGACCCATGCCGCGGCGGACATCGGTGCCGCGCAGGGCGAGGCGCGCGGTCTCCTGATTCGCATCGACGCCGAGCGTCGAGAGCGCCATCACGACCGCGGCCGGCCCGCAGTTGTTGAGCGACTGCCACACGTGCTTCATCTCGGGGAACACGACGCTCGCCGGCGCGGCGACGGGCGCCGGCAGCGCCTCGGCGATGGCGACGGCTGGAACGCTGATCGGGGCCATCGGCGCGACGACGCTCGCGTTCGCTCCGGCGTCTTCGGTCGGTGTCGTATCAACGCTGGCTGCGCTCCGCGCGGGCTCGGCGGGCCGAAGAGCCACGCCCCCGGCGAGCACGACGCCAATGGTCAGGGCCAATGCGGCAGCGGACGCACCCCGACCTCTCATGACTGACCTAAGGGTAGCCCGCCGGCCCATCCGCGACGAGTCCGTTTGCGTCCCAGACACGTACCATCCGACCGTGACCCCGACGACGCTGGTCCGCGGCCGGCTCCGTGACCACCCGCTGTGGTCGCGTGCATTGGCCTCGCCCGAGATCGTCGGGCGGCTCATCCAACCGGTCATCGTCTCGGCGCGCGTCGAGGAGCGCGAGCGTGTGTCCGACGTGCCGTTCCTCGAGCGGCTCTCACTGACAGAGCTCGTGCGCGATGCGCGCGAGGCAGCGTCGACGGGTCTCGCGGGTTTCCTGATCTTCGCCGCGTCGGACCGCAAGGATGAGCTCGCGCTGCTCGCGAGCGAGCGTGATCACATCGTCGCCCGCGCGATCCACGCGGTGAAAGACGCCGCGCCCGATCTCGCGGTCGCGACCGACGTCTGCGTCTGCGCGTACACGCCACACGGGCAATGTGTCCTCTTCGCGGAGGGCCAGGCGAACGTCGCCGGAACGCTCGACCGTCTCGCCGAAATCGCCGCGGTGCACGCTGATGCCGGCGCGGACCTTCTCATTCCGTCGGGGATGCTCGACGGCAGCGTCCGCGCTCTCCGCGCCGCGGTGTCCGCGGCCGGTCGGCCCGAGCTGCCGATCGCGGCGATGGTGAAGCTCGAGAGCGTTCTCTATGGGGCGCATCGCATTGCGGTCGAGGCGATCCCCGTGACCGAGCGCGCCGTGCCGCTCGTCGCTGTGGACGACCGCGATGGCGCTCGTACGCGCGCTGCGCGCGAGGTCGGCGCCGGCGCGGACGCCGTCGTGCTCAAGCCCGGCCTCGTCACGCTCGACCTCGTCACACGCGTGTCCGAGAGCGTCGATCGGCCGGTGATCTCCTTCTTCACCGCCGACGAGCACGCCTTCTTCACGTCCGCCGATGACTCCCGTGATCTTGCGGAAGCGGAGCGCGAGACGTTCAGCGCCGCGCGGCGCGCGGGTGCGGACCTCCTTATCAGCTACGGCGCGTTGAGCGCGACGGCCGAGTGATCCGCGCCGCCACGTTCCGCGCGTTCGAGCGCTACGTCGCGATATTCGTCGCGCTCGCGGTGCAACTCGCTGCCGTAGCGGTGGTCGGCGACGTGTTCGCCGCCGCGCCACCCGACGACGCCGGCCCTCCGCCTCCGACCGAAACCATCGCGCGCGTCGCACCGGCCGCGCGCGGCGAGCGTCTCATGACCGTGAACGTAACGCTGGATCCCGTTTCCGAGGCAGCACCGATACCGAGCGCAGCGCCTGAAACAGCGCCGGCGACCGACGCGGCGCCCATGCAGACCGAAGAGCTCGCGCCCGTGCCGCCGCAGCGCGCGGAGCCGACACCTCAGCCGAAACCCGAACCAACTCCTGCGCCGCGTGCCGTTCGTGCGCCTGCGGCGATCACGATTTCGATCGAGACACAGCAGGCCGAGTTAAGGATGCTCGCGCTCATGAACGCGTCACGGCTGCAGGGCGGGCTGGTCCCTCTCGCGCTCGACGCCCGGGTCTCGGACGCCGCGCGTCAGCACAGCGCGGTCGAAGCGCAGGTCCGCTACGTCTACCACGATGGACCCGACGGGACGGCCGCGTCGCGCGACGGGCCCGCGTGCGGCACCGGTTGGTATGGCGAGAACACCGGTAAGGTGTGGAGCGGCGGCGTCGACGTCCTGCATCGTGAATTCATGGCCGAGCCGTGGGAGCCGATCAACCACCGGACGAACATCATGGATCCGAACTTCCGTCGCGCGGGCGTCGGCGCGGTCCAGGGGCCCGACGCGATCTACATCACGATCGTGTTCTGCCGCTAGGACTTCTGACCTCGGCGCTGTGCGAGCTGGCGCGCGACATCGGCGCGCGTGATCCCGCCCGTCGACACCCATTCGTGCTTCTCGTCGCGCACGTTCGCGGCACAGAACGCCCAACGTCCGTCCACGACGGTGATGTGGTCACTCTCCAGCTGCGGGTCGCGCAGGTGGTCAGGCAGCACGCACAGGAAGTCGATGAGGGCGTCGGACTTACCGGTCAGAGTTGACTCCCTCCCCTCACGCTCGCGCCACGGTGGACCGCTCGCAATGCTAGCGTTCGTCGCGGTGGAGTACCTGAAGCGCACCCTTCCCAACGGCGTGCGCATCCTCGTCTCGGAGATGCCGGAGACCCGCTCGGCGTCTCTCGCCATCTTCGTGGGCGCGGGCTCGCGCATGGAGAGCCGCCGGGACGCCGGCACGAGCCATTTCCTCGAGCACATGGTGTTCAAAGGGACGGCCAAGCGTCCGACCGCCGCCGACATCAGCATCGAGATCGAGAGCCGCGGAGGCGTCGTGAACGCCGCGACGGACAAAGAGGTCACGGTCTTCTGGTCGCGGGTGCCGGCGCGACACTGGCGCGTCGCGCTCGACGTCATCGCCGACATGATCCTCGCGCCGATGCTGCGCGACTCCGACGTCGAGTCGGAGAAGAAGGTGATCGTCGAAGAGTTGCGGATGTATCGGGATCAGCCGCAGGACCGCGTGCACACCCTCGTCGATGAGCTCCTCTACCCCAACCATCCGCTGGGCTGGGAGGTCGCCGGCCGCGAGCCGGTCGTGCTCGGGATGGCGGCGAGCCAGCTCCGCGACTTCATGGACCGGGGATACGCGCCACGCAAGATCGTCGTCGCTGTCGCGGGCAAGGTCGACGCGAACGAGGTGTCGGATGCGGTCGCCGAGCTGTTCGCCACGGTCGCCGAGCGAAAGCCGCCGCGCCTCAAGGCCGCGCCGAAGCCGTCGAAGACGCGCGTGAAGCTTCTCGGCAAGCGGACCGAGCAGGCGCATGTGTGCATCGGTTGGCGCGGCGTACCGCAGGTCCATCCCGACAAATACACGCTCGACATGCTCAATGCGATCCTCGGCGAGGGGATGTCGAGCCGGCTCTTCCTGGAGCTCCGCGAGAAACGCGCGCTCGCGTATGACGTGCACTCGTTCTCGTCGAATTACGTCGACGCCGGCCACGAGGTCATCTATGCCGGCATCGCGCCCGATCGCATCAGCGAGGTCGTGGAGGCGTCGCTCGCGCAGGTCGCGCTCCTCCGCGATCAGATCGTGCCGGCCGACGAGCTCGAGCGCGTGCGCGACTTCAACAAAGGACGTCTCGAGCTGCGCCTCGAGGACACGCGCGGCGTCTCGACCTGGCTCGCGGGGCAGGAGCTCTTCCTCGATCGCGTCCGCACGGTCGAGGAGGTCTGCGACATCATCGACGGCGTCAGCGCCGAAGACATCCAGCGCGCGGCGCAGCAGTACCTGCGACCCGAGCTCGCGTACGTCGCCGCGGTCGGTCCGCGGGCCGCCGTCGCGACGATCCGCGCGCCGGAGGGCGCCGAGGTCGTGATGGAGATCGCGTCGTGACCCCCGAGCAGACGGTGGAGCGCACGCTTGTCGTGCTGAAGCCCGACGCCGTGCAGCGCGGGATCTCGGGCGAGATCCTGACGCGCTTCGAGCGCCGGGGCCTGCGCATCGCCGCGCTGCGCCTGCTGCGCGTCGATCGCGCGATGGCCGAGAAGCACTACGCGGTGCACAAAGGGAAATTCTTCTACGACGATCTCGTGAGATTCATCAGCTCGTCGCCGGTCGTCGCGACGGTCCTGGAAGGTCCGAACGCGATCGCGGTCGTGCGCGCGATGGTCGGCGCGACCCGGCCGCACGAGGCCGCGCCCGGGACGATCCGTGGCGACTATGCGCTCGTCGGGCTCCGCAACCTCGTCCACGCGAGCGACGCGCCCGACACCGCGAAGAGCGAGATCACTTTGTGGTTCCCCGACGGCGTCGCCGAGTACACGCGCGACGTGGAGCGCTGGATGACCGAGGACAGGGCATAGTCGCGCGGCCTTCGCCGCGCTCGTCTGCTAGGCGTGTGCGCTCCGCGGACGCCGCGGTAGCACCCAAGCGCGACCGCCCGCGAATACCGAAGGGGTATCTCTCGAAGAGCCCGCGCGGCATGCTCGCGTGGATCGACGTCGAAGAGATCCTGCGCAACGGCCGCTATTACTGGATCTCGACGACAGACGCGGATGGCCGGCCGCACCTGGTGCAGCAGTGGGGCGCGTGGGTCGACGATCACCTCTACTTCGAGGGCAGCGAACGCACTCACTGGGCGCAGAACCTCGCACGCGATCCGCGAGTCGCGTTCGGCACGCAGACGGGAACGCGACCGCTCTTCGGACAGGGCACGGTCGAGGTCGTGCGTGGCACGGCGCCCAGTATCGCTAAACGCATCGCCAGCCAGTACACGCGGAAGTACGGACGGACCTTCGATTACCGGCCAAAAGCGGAGCAGTACCAGAGGGGCCACGTGTTCCGCGCCACACCGTCGAAGATCATCGCCTTCGATGTGAAACACTTCACGGCATCGGGGACTCGCTTCACGTTCTAGCGGCAGGCTGAGGTGGAGGGAGCTATGGCCACTTTGCTTCGTGCGTCATTGCTTTTGCGTGTCGGTCACGGCGAACGGCAACTCGTAGTGCGTGAGCTGCGCGAGGATCAGCGTGTCATGCAGCGCATCAATCCCGGCACGCCGATCGACGAGAGACCGTGGACCGAGATCGGGCGCTACAAAGATCTCGAGATAGAGCGCGCGCGTCTGCGTGCGGACGGCTGGGAGATCGAGGAACCGAGCCGCCACTAGATACGCACTCGTCCGCCGGGTGGGCTTGCGTCCGCTCTATCAGTGCCCTGGGGCACTCTTTGCAGCGGATGCTCCGCACGTTCCGGGTGGGCGTTGTCGTCGCTCTGGCGCTGCTGGCCTTCTTCCCAACGCCGGCGAACGCAGACGATCCGAGTCCCACGCCCTCGCCAAGGCAGCCGGTCACCGAGGCCTATCGGGAGCTGCTCGCCATCGACGCATCGCTCCACGCCGCGCAGGCGCGACTTTCAGACCGCGCCGCAGACCTCGCGAGTGCGCGCGAAGCCGTTGGCGCGAAAAAAGGGCCAGCTCAGCCGTCTGCGTGACCGCGCGCGAACGATCGCCGCCGCGGCCGCGAGCGCTGAGGGCGACACACGCTCGGCCGAGGTCGCGGTGCTCGAGGCGCTCGCGCGCGACGCGGCCGCCGCTCAGACCTCGCTCGCACAACTGGTCGCGACGGCGATGTCAAGCGACGGTACCGCGCCCTCGACCTGGTCGCTTCCCGTGCGCGGCGCGGTCACACAGCCCTTCGGACCGCCGACGTTCCCGCTCGAGCCGGCCAGCACGTTCCACGGCGTGCACTACGCGCACTTCCACGATGCGGTCGACATCGCCGCGGTGCTCGGGCAGCCGGTGCTCGCGGCGGCGGACGGGCGTGTGACGTTCGTCGGCCACCTCCCCGACGGCGCGATGGTCGTTCTCATCGCGCATCCCGGCGGTCTGGTCTCCGTGTACGCGCATCTCGACGACACCTTCGCGCGTCCGCCGGTGCGGATCGGAGATGCCGTCATCGGCGGCCAGGTGATCGGCTTCGTCGGCCTCACCGGCATCACGACCGGCCCGCACCTCCACTTCGCCGTCAAGAGTGGCGGTCAGCCGATCGATCCGCTCTCGCTGCTCGCCTCGCGCTAGGCGCGGGGCGCGCTAGATGAGCTGCCCATAGAGGTTGTTGACAAGGAGAGAGCCCTCCGTGCTTGCTTCGGGTGACTGACTCGAAACGGCACAAGGAGGGCTCTCTGGTGTCTCACTCTAGGGCGAAGCTCAACGCGAACGGTCGTCGTCTCCTGATCTCGCGCATTCTC